>Ga0082212_10006004_pt1 | contig 16421 bp, 16 predicted proteins | sample TergutNt197P3_FD_71548 | JGI IMG/M metagenome (GOLD analysis project Ga0082212, IMG submission 71548) | Neocapritermes taracua P3 segment gut microbial communities from Petit-Saut dam, French Guiana - Nt197 P3 | ecosystem: Host-associated > Arthropoda: Insects > Digestive system > Gut ... | reverse complement strand
CACCGGAAAGGCTGGCGCACGCGCCGAAAGTCTCGGGCGCGAGCAAGCCGCATTTCAGCGCGCCGTAACCGCCCATCGACAGTCCCGCCGCATAGGTATCCTCGCGTCTTTTTGACATCTGCGGAAAGAAGCCGCGGCAGATATCGGGCAGTTCCTTGGATATAAACGTCCAATAATCCAAGCCATACTTCATATCCGTATACCAGCCCAGATGCGTGGTCGGCATCACCACCGCCAGAGGCAGTTCCGAAACGTAACGCTCCACGGAAGTCCTGCGCTGCCAGATCGTATGGTCGTCCGACATGCCGTGCAGCAGATACAGGGTTTTCAGTTCCTTGTACCCTTTGCCTTCCATGCCGATTTGCCCGGCGGTTTCCTGCGGAAGGATCACATCCATGTTCATGGACATGCCCAAAACGCAGGAAAAAAAATTAACGTGCATCAATGCCATCGTGCAACCCTCTCTTCATATCGATCGTGTGGTTGATGGCATTGTAACACATCCGGCAGCGACATCCAACACTGCAATGCATGTCTGTTTATTTTTACGGGATGAAGGGACTTTGAACGCGTTGTTCTGCTGTTTCGCCGATATCAACAAGCTCAACCGTCATGCTCCTTCTCCGCCAGGCGCTCACCCCATCGGTTGTGATGCGCAACCTCCTCCGCCGAAAGACGCGGCCGCGCTTTGGGCGATTCATCAGGATATCCGATGGGGGATACAGCAATCACTTCCGCATCGTCCGGTATGATGAAAAGACGCCTCAGCGCATCGGACTGCCAGCTTGGCGTGCCGAGCCAGCAAGTGCCCAGTCCCTCCGCCATCGCGGCAAGCATCAGGTTTTCCATCGCGGCGGCGACGCTGTGATGCGCCCAAAGAGTGGTCCATTCCTCGTACGGTTGGCTCAGCTGCCGGTTTCTGTGACGCATGCAGGCTATCACGAACGCCGGCGCGCCGGCCATGCGGCCATAAGAAGCGACGACCTTATCCAGCTGTTCTCCGGCCATGCTGTCCTTGCGAGCCTTTCCGTAGTATTCGCTGTGTACATCCCGGAGCAAGGCGCACAATTCCGTAATCAATTCCGGATCCGTAACGAAAACAAAATCCCAGGGCTGCGCGTTGCCGCCGTTAGGCGCTGTGACGGCGGCCTGCGCCAGTTTGATCAGCGTTTCATTGCCGACCTTCGCGGTTTGATACCTTCGGATGCTTCTGCGCCCGTGAATGGCTTCATAAATATCCATGATATACACTCCTTCAGCTTAGCTTGTTGAATATCACCAGCAATACCTTCCTGAACACTGCTAACTCTTCTTCTGTGCAGCCTTCCGTCATGTCCTTGTATATACCGTTTGTAATCGCGGTCACCTTGTCCCTGATGGCATGCGCTTTGGGCAGTAGCAGAATCTGATCGACCCTTCGGTCGCCCTCCAGCGGCGTGCGGGATATGTATCCCCCTTTCTCCAGTCTGACAATCACGCCGGTGATCGTAGAATTATCCAGATAACAGCGTCTCGCGAGCTGCGTGATGCTTTCACCGTCTTTTTTATACAGCGCATAGAGCACGAGCCATTGTACGGGCGTAATATCAACCTCTTCCCGCGCAAACCGGTTTCGTGTGTTTTGCAGATGGGCTTGCTCCGCTTTGGCAAGCAGAATGCAGGTGTTTTCCAGAATCTCAAGCATCCGTTTATCACCTCCGATAAATCGTTTTTTATTTTGTGTACGTAATATTAGCATACATAATTTATCCCGTCAAGCATTTTGTGCAATAAGTTTTACAAAGTTTTACACAGGAAAATGATTTAACACCATATCTGATTGTGAAAGATATGGAAAAATTCTACGCGTTTTATACGGCGTTTTTCGGAGCGGAGCCGGATAACTACTGTCCGGGGCGATTTATGTGTTCATTATAAAGGAAAACCATCGTTCAGCACAGAAGAAATGGAATATGCGCGGGAGTGTTGCTCGGCGGTGTATGGCGCAGAAAGAGAGAGGTGAAATCTAATGCCATGCAGAAAAAAGATGGGCGCAGCTATGCGCGAAGTGGGAGTATCAGAGGAAATCATTGCTAAGTTCGATTGCGCTCCTAACCCGACAGGAAACCGTCCTGGACCGGTAATAGAATTTATTAATTTGATGGATAAACTGCTCACCAAAGAACAATGCCTTGCCGTCATGGAAAAGCAGGGCTGTTGTAAAGGCGGCAAGCGTGACAAGGATTGCAAGGCGTTCGCCAAAGAACACGCAAAAAAACCGCTTGCAGAAAAGCTCGCTCTCATATCGGGTGTGGAATACATGATGTCTCCGCGATTAAATGAAGATGGAACAATCACAATCGTATGGGGCGGTCATCAGAACGGCGTTCATACGGGAAATACGACTTGTTCATGCGGAACTATTAAGAAGCTCAAGCAACCGTTTTCTGTGTCGGCTACATACTGCGGATGTTGCGCGGGGCATTTCCAATACCACTATCAAAACGCTCTCGGCGTGAAGTTGCGTTTGAAAGAAATCGTTTCATCGCCGCTGAACACGAACGGCGATAAGCCCTGCTCATTCACCTACGAGATTGTAAAAACGGAAAAATCGCCTGTTGAAATGGTTGAGATTTTACCCGATGAAAAATAAAAACAAGCTCTCGAATTTATCAATCTCGGACTTGAATTGAACTGCAAAGCGCATACGATTGCAAGCTATGCGGTAATCGTTGTGCGGGTGGCGCGGAATTTATTTTTAGTAAAGCAAAATATAAAAAGTGTATCGGCTGTTGCTTCTATTTTTCTGATTTGTGTAATGAAGATTGGCGGGACTTGCAGATGCTTATTAAAAGGAGCATGAAGCGAGCTGTTAGAAATATCCGAAATATTCAGCTAAATTTTATGAGCGCCAGCGTATCGCGGGCGATGGCCAATTCTTCGTTGGTAGGGATGACCCATACCTTCACGCGGCTATCCGGGGCGGAGATATCGCCCTGCGCGCCCGGTATATTCTTCGTTTGATCCAACCGTACGCCCAGAAACTGCAGCTCCTCCGTGATATGCGACCGGGTTTCCGGGTCGTGCTCGCCGATGCCTGCCGTAAATACAATCGCATCCAGCCCGCCCATGGCCGCCGCGTACGCGCCGATATACTTGCGCACCCGGTAATAATAGGCTCCCAGCGCGCGGACGGCCGCCTGATCCCCTTTCGCGGCGGCGGTTTCCACATCGCGCATATCACTGGAAATGCCGGAGAGACCCAGCATGCCCGACTTTTTGTTGAGTACCTCCATCACTTCTGTGACGCTCATTTGCTCCTGAGCCATGATGTGCCCGATGATAGCCGGATCCATGTCGCCGCTGCGCGTTCCCATCACCAGACCCTCCAGAGGCGTCATGCCCATGCTGGTATCAACGGATTGCCCGTCTTTGACGGCGCATAACGAAGCGCCGTTTCCCAGATGGCATACCACGATCTTCAGCCCTTCCGCCGGTTTACCCAGCAGGCCGGGAACCAGTGAAGACACATATTGGTGACTGGTTCCGTGAAAACCGTAACGGCGGATCTTTAAACGGGTATAATAATCATAGGGCAAGGCGTACAGATACGCGTGTTCCGGAAGGGTTTGATGGAAAGCGGTATCGAATACGGCCGCCATCGGTACGCCCGGCATCGCGGCCTGACAGGCTTCGATGCCCATGATGTTGGCCGGGTTATGCAGCGGGGCCAGCGGGACGCTTTGGCGGATAGCCGCCATCACGGTATCGTCGATCAGCACGGAGCGCGCAAAATACTCGCCGCCATGCGCCACACGGTGTCCCGCCGCGTCGATCTGCGCCATAGAGCGGACAGGGCCGAATACCGGATCGACCAGTGCGCGTAGCACCATCTTCATCGCGTCTACATGGTTGGCGCAGTCCTCCTTAACGCTCAGCGTTTTGCCACCGGCTTTCTGTATCAGCAGCGTGCCCGGGATCCCGATCCGTTCGATTTGCCCTTCGGCCAAAACGGACTCGCCGCGCATGTCGAACAGCCGGTATTTTATGGATGAGGAACCCGAATTAACAGTCAGTATATTCATTAATTTTACTTCCTTACTTCATAACACCTTTTGCGGCGCGAGTCTGCTTATGTCTTGCGATCAGGCGGTTGGCATACCCGACGATGCCTTCGGGCATGAACATGATCACAACGATGTACAGCGCGCCGAAGAACAAGAGCCATCGTTCGAATATCGGGTGAACCGCCCGAAGGTTTAAGAGAATATTCTGGAAGTAAATCACCACCGCGCTTCCGACCATCGCGCCGATCAGCGTACCCGTGCCGCCGATCAGCGAATAGAGCATCGCGTTATAGGTCATTTGCATATTCAGCAGATCCGTATTGACAAAGCGGTTTAGAAGCCCGTATACAACGCCTGAAAGGCCTGCTGACATGCCGGCGACAATCAGCGCGATAGAGCGGCCTCGATTCGTGTTATAACCCAGAAAAGCGGCGCGCTGTTCATTTTCGCGAATCCCCTGAAGCACGCGCCCCGTCGGCGAGTGTATGAATCGCAGCAGGACAAACAGCATCACCAACATAAAACCGAGGCATAGGTAATACATAAACAAACGGTCGTCAAAAGGCGCGGGAACCTTATAATTCAACCCGTCGGCGCCGTTGGTTACCGTGCGCCAGCGTTCCATCACATTGCGCATGATCTCTCCGAATGCCATCGTAATCATCGCGGTCGCCAGCAGCGATCCGCCGCTGGCGGCGACGCGGCCGACCAGCAAGGCCCACAGCACGGAATAAATCATGGTTCCGCCGACGGCGACCAGCAGCATCGGAATGGTTCTGGCGACATTCACAAACAAGATACCGGTGAAGTACGCGCCGCCGCCGATGAATAAAGCGAAACCCAGATGAATAAATCCGGTGTAGCCGCGCAGGATGTCATACGCCATCGCATATACCGCAAACACCATGATGCGGCTGACCATTGTTTTTTGCATGTTATTCATCAAGCCGTCCGGCAGAGGCAGGATGATCAGCACCGCCAGCAAAAGCAGCGGCAGCCACACGCGCGGCTTGATGATCCGCTTGATAATCGCCTCCATTATTTTCTCACCGCCAATCCGTAAAGTCCCTTCGGCCTGAAGATCAAAACCAGCGCCATCAGCAAAACGGGCGCCACCAGCGAAATGTCCGGCAATACCCAGCCAATGACAGCGATCATGATACCCAGGAACAAACTCCCGAGCGCGGAACCGATAAAGCTGCCCATGCCGCCTATGACCACCACGATAAACGCCAGCAGCTGGTTGGACGCGCCCATGTTACTGTTCAGCGTGCCGTTCAACGGGGCGTACAGCGCACCGCCCAGGCCCGCCAGCGCGGCGCCGACCGCGAAGACCAGCGTGAAGAATAAATGAATGTTAATGCCGAGCGCGTTGACCATCTCGGAGTTTTGCACCCCGGCGCGGATAATCATCCCGATACGGGTGCGGTTCAGAATCAACTGACCGGCCAGCGCGACCACCACCCCTACGACGATCAGGAACGCGCGGTAATGCACAATGGTAACGCCCGACAGATTTGTGATGCCGTTCAGCCAGGGCGGGCGGGACACCGTGATCAGCTGCGCGCCCCAGAATACTCTGCACAGTTCCGTAAAGACAATCTGCAAACCCAGCGTGACCATGATCTGCGCGGAGATATTACCGTATACCCTTGAAATAAACAGCTTTTCAAATAACAGTCCGAAGGCGAATCCGACGACAACGGCTGCCAATATCGATAGAAGCCACTGCCCCGTCATGTTATACATCCAGGTAAACACATACCCGCCCCACAGGAAGAGCGTTCCGTGGGCAAAATTGACGACGCCCATCAGGCCTAAGATGATGGAAAGGCTGGAGGCCATCAGGAATATCAAGCTGCCTTCCGAAATGCCGTTAAAGATAAGTGTGATCATATTAGCCAACTGACTTCCCCCTCTTACAAACCCAAATGACGCTGCTGCAGTTCCTTATCCTCCGCCAGTTCGCGCATAACGCCGTCATGGACGGTGCAGCCTTCATCAATCAGGTAATAGCGGTCGGCCACCACGCAAGCCATATTAAAGTTTTGTTCAACGAGCAGCACCGTGGAGCGCTTGGAGATTTCTTTGAGCGCGATTGCCATCTTCTCGATAACCACAGGCGCCAGTCCTTTGCTGGGCTCATCGACTAAGATTAACCGTGTATCGTTTACCAGAGTCCGTCCGACGCTCAGCATCTGACGCTGCCCCCCGGACAGCGTGCTGGCCATCCGTTTATAGGCCTGGCGCAGATCCGGGAATAAATCCAGTACATACTCTATGTTCGCATCCGCGTTTATACTGGATGGATGCTTTGCCAGCTGCAGGTTTTCCTCTATGGTCAGCGTATCAAAGATACCGTAATCCTCGGGGCAATACCCGACGCCCATTTGTGATATTTTATACGCCTGTTTCCCGACGATCGAAGCGCCGTTAAAGACGATACTGCCGCTGCGCGTTTTAGCAAGCCCCATAATCGCACGCAGCAGCGTCGTTTTTCCGGCGCCGTTACGCCCTAAAATAGCGACCGCTTCTCCCGGCTGAACCTCTAAACTCACATCATGCAATATCGTAAACAACCCGATATAAGAGACGAGATTGCACACCTTAAGCAGAGACATTGATCACACCTCCTCCCAGATATGCCTGCATGACTTCAGGCATCCGGGATACCGTTTCCGGGTCGCCTTCGCATAAGAACTCCCCGTTCACCATGATGATCAATACATCGCTGAGCGCTTTGACCATATTCATTTTATGCTCGATTAATACAATCGTGGTTCCCGTTTTCTTGATCCGGCGCAGCAGATCGACCATCACAGGCACCTCTTCAATACTCATACCGGCCGTCGGCTCGTCCAGCAGCATGATTTCAGGATCCAGAGCCAAGACCATGGCAAGCTCCAATTTGCGCTGTTCGCCATGCGTCAGGTCGCTGGCCATCAGTTCACCCTTGTCTTTCAGCAGAACACGGTCGAGCAGTTCGTCCGTCTTCTCGTTCACATTCCGATAACTGTCATAACGGCGGAAGATCCTGTATCCCACGCTTGCCGCGCTCTGCGCGGCCAGACGGACATTCTCGCGCGCTGTCAGTTTCGGAAAAACGTTGGTCAGCTGAAAACTGCGGCCCATTCCCGCGCGGATGCGCTGCTGCGGCGTGAAACCGGTAATATCCTGATCTTTTAGGAACACTTTTCCGCTGAACGGTTTATAAAGACCGCTGATCACATTAAACAATGTCGTCTTGCCGGCGCCATTAGGTCCCAGGATGGTGGTCAGCTTCTCCTTCTCTATGTTAATGCTTACGTTATTCACCGCTTTTAATGCGCCGAAGCAAATGGTGACGCCTTCCGTTCTGAGTAAAATATCACCCATGATCACATTCCTCGCTTCCATGCTTGCACCCTGTACAACGCCGCCGCGCGCTGTCTGTCCGGCAAATAATGAAATTCCCGGACGGCCGCCGAAAGCGGCCGCCCGGGAAGCCTGTTCATATCATGTGCGGCCTTTCTTTATCCGGATAACCGCGCATCGGTTTATCGGCAGCGGTCAGGACGCTTACTGCGCGTTTAATATTCCCGGCGCGACCAACTCGGCGTCCAGAACACGCAGGAGCTCCGGCACCGGGTGATCCAGCCCCTCGTCGATATACCTGATCTGGAACAGCGGCTGTATGGCTTGATGATCTTCCGGGCGGAACCAGCGTGTGCCGGACGGCGTTTCAAACTCCATACCTTCCAAAGCAGGGATCAGCACCGCCGGGTCGGTGACGCCGTTTGTCTTCTCCATGGCTGTGGTGAACGCGACCGCTGCCGCGAATCCGCCGCAGGTAAAGAAGTCGGGCTGTACACCGAACCTTTCCAGATGTTCTTTCACCAGGAATTCGTTCATCGCATTCTCGGGTACCGCTGTGTAATAATAGATGGAAACGCCCAGCGCGTCGCTGCCGGCCAGTTCGTTCATGCCGCGAAGCTGCGCCAGATCGGGCGTTCCAGTACAGATTGTGATGCCGGCGGCAGAAAGATCATGTTCCATCATTTGCTTCCACGGGCTGTTGGCGCCCGCCCAGATAACATACAGATATTGCGGCTGCGCTTCCTTGATGCGCAGAATGTAGGGTGTGAAATCCGACGCATCCTGCGGCGCGTATTCGGGCGCCATCACTTCCAAACCCGAACCCTCCAGCGCTTTGGCGAACGGTTCCGCCATCGAGTAGCCGAAGGTGGTGTCCGGTCCGAAGATAGCGACCTTGTCGCCCGGCTGCGCCGCTTCCTTCAGCATGGCGGCCATGCCCAGGGCATCCTGTCCGGAAGTGCGGCCCGTACGGAACACGTAAGGATTCCAGTTGTTGGCGCTCAATACGGTATCCGCGGCCGCGGGCTCCACTATACAAACCGTTTCAAACTCCTCAAACAACGGCAGGCAGGCGACCGCGTCGCCGGATGAGGCGTATCCGATCACCATATCCACCTTATCCTGGTCCAGCAGCTTCAGTGTACGCTCTTTCGCCACGTCAGGCGTGTTTGTGGTGTCTTCCCATATCAGTTCGACAAGCCTTCCGGCCACTTCGTTAGTGCCGTTCGTCTGATACTCCAGACCCAGCAGGAAACCTTTCCGGAATTGATCGCCATAGTCTTGCAGCGCGCCGCTGAGCGAAGAGATCAAACCCAGCTTGATGGGATCGGCCGCCAAGGCCATCGGGGTCGCCGCGAGCATCACCAGTATCAGGATTACCGAAACCAATTTCTTCATTCGACTCTTCCTCCTATAATTTCATGGGATACGCCGGTCGTATGGTTCATATGATAGATGGTCACGTTCCGGCATCTCCCCCCTTATATATAAGGTCAGTTCAAATCGGTCAAACAAGCCGCCGCGTTACGCGTTCAGCAAGCCGTGCAGGACGCCAAAAAACCGTTCAGGGTCGTCCGTGATCGGCGAGTGTCCGGCATCAGGGAATGAAATCCATTGCGCCCGGTCGCCGAAATCGGCCAGCGTCCGGCGCGACCACTCTTCCGGTACGACTAAATCATGCGCGCCTTGCAGGATAGCGACCGGACACCGGATGGCGTCGATGCGGCCCGAACCGTCTGCGACGCCATTGGACCGGTGTGTGATGTTGAACATCATCAGCGCGTAGTCCAAATCCACCAGACAGCGCTGCTTGAGGATCGCGTCCAGGTACCGTTCATAATCATCCGCGGGAGGTTGGCGCAGGTTATATATCACCGCGTTCCAAATCGCCCGCATCGTCTCGCGGTCACCGGACTGCATCGCTGTCAGCGCCGGCAGCACTTGCACCGGATCGGAGGCGATTTCCGCTTTGGTTCGCATCGGCTCCGCCAGGATCGGAGCACCATTGGCGTCCTTTTTAAACATCGGATAGCCGGTGGCCGGCACCGATTCAACCAAAACAATCCGGCGGACGGCATCCGGCCGGCCGGCTGCCATTTCCATCGCGACGCCGCCTCCGGTAGACCAGCCGACCAAAGAGCACGCGCTGATGCCCAGCCCGTCGATCAATGCCTCCAAGTCCGCGGCCAGTTCCGCCAGCGAATCAAACGTGTGATGATACGTGCTGTCCCCGAAACCGCGCATATCGGGAGCAATCACGCGAAACGACGGTTCCAGCGTCTCCATGGTCGTCTGCCAATGCACCGACGAGGACATATTGCCATGGATGAGTATCACCGCGGATCCTTGCCCGCATGCGCGGTAAGCCAGAACCTCGCCGTTGGGCAGCGGCATATAAGATACAGGGTATTGCTTCATCGTTTTACATCCCCTTCAAAACGATCGCGGCGCCCATACCGCCGCCGATACACAGCGAAGCCAGTCCGTACGCCGAATGTCTTGCCTTCATGAGATGCGCCAGTGTCACGGCGATCCGCGCGCCCGAAGCGCCGACGGGATGCCCCAGGGCGATCGCGCCGCCGCGCCGGTTGCACCTGGCGAGGATCTCTTCCTCGGATAAACCGTGCGCCTCCGAAAGCATACGGATGACTCCCAGAGATTGCGCGGCGAAAGCTTCGTTCAATTCTACGGCATCCATATCCTTCAGCGTAAGCCCGGCGCTTTTCAGCGCTTTTTGAATCGCCGGGACAGGCCCCAGACCCATCACCGCCGGGTCGACGCCTCCCTGCCCCATGCCCGCCAGCTCGGCCATGGGTGTGAGGCCGTATTTGCTCAGCGCCTCTTCCGATACGACCAGCAGGAACGCCGCGCCGTCATTGATGCCGGAAGCGTTACCGGCGGTGACGGTTCCGCCGGGTTTGAAGGCCGGCCTGAGGGCAGCCAGTTTTTCAAGGGTTGTTTTGCGGTTGGGATACTCATCTGTATCAAAGATAACGGTTTCCTTCCTGGATATCATGGTATATGGGGTGATCTCCTGACAAAACAGCCCCTCGTCCACGGACGCGATGGCCTTTTCCTGGGACGCGATGGCAAAAGCATCCTGCGCCTCCCGGGTGATATTGAATCGTTCGGCGATGTTTTCGGCGGTAATGCCCATGTGATAATTTTGGAAAACGTCCGTCAACGCGTCGTACACCATGTGATCCTGTATTTCCTTGTTGCCCATACGCAGCCCCTGCCGCGCGCCGGGGATCAGATAGGGCGCCATGCTCATGTTCTCCATACCGCCTATCATATACACATGCCCGAGTCCGGCCTTAATAAAAGCGGCCGCGTTAATCATCGCGGTCATACCGCTTCCGCAGGCGTGATTAATGGCATACGCCGGTACTGTCTCCGGCAATCCCGCGCCCAAAGAAACCTGCCGGGCGGGTCCCTGGCCCAATCCGGCCGGCAGAATATTCCCGACCAATACTTCGTCTACGGCTTCACCGGGCAGCCGCGTTTCGCTGAGTATATCTTTCACCACGGCCGCCGCAAACTTTGCGGGATGGACGGCGGACAATGCGCCGTTGAAACTACCGATCGCCGTACGTTTGGCTGCGGCGATAAATACCTTTTGCATGAGAATGCCCTCCTTTATGATACTTGCGCCTATGACTCGACGCCTGAACGCAAAATACTGATGATAGACGATGCTTGCTCCCGGATACTGTCGCGGGTCAGACTGCTGTTCAAGTTCTGGGAAATGATGATTTCCGTCACCAGATGCACGCACAAATCCGCCAATACGGCGCCGTTCACATCGGGGCGGATCACGCCGCGCTCCATGTCATAGTCGATACCCAGCAGGAAAATATCCCTGTAGCGGCTTTTATAGAGCTCGATCAGTTTACGCGAAACGCCATGGGCATGGCCGTACATATGCTTGCCGATTTCCAGCTGCAGCGGCTGCGAGGAAAAAAACGAGCTGTCGCGTATATAGAACGCTTCGAAAAAGGTTAAAAACGGCTCCTTTTTATACAGATCAAAAGCCGGCTTAACATATTCCGCGCGTTTCTCGCGCAAGGATTCCACCACATAAATGTAAATATCATCCTTGCCGTTAAAGTATTGATAGATACTGCCTCTCGGGATCTTCGCGGCCTTTACGATATTGGAAAGTTTCGCCGATTCCACGTTTCTTTGCGCAAACTCGCCCGCGGCGGCCTGGAAGATGCGCGCCTGCTTATCTTTGGACAGATTATAGAAGGTGGAGGTCGGCATTACAGCCTCATCCCTCCGTTGGCCGAAAGGACATGACCGGTCACATAACTGGACTCGTCGCTGGCCAGGAACATCGCCGCGTAAGCCACTTCCTCGGGCCGGCCGAGTCTGCCCAGCATCGTCAGTGCGGCGAATTTATCGAGCAGATCCTGCGGTACGGTCTTGAGTATATCCGTCATGATATAGCCGGGGGCAATGGCGTTTGTACGGACATTGGCGCCCTTGCGCGCAAACTCCTTCGCCCAGGTTTTCGTCATGCCGATCAGCCCCGCTTTCGTCGCGGCGTAATTGGTCTGGCCGATGTTGCCGTACTCGCCTACGATGGACGAGATATTCACTATGGAACCATACCCGGCGGCCATCATCATGGGACCGATGAGGCGCGTCATATAAAATACGCCCGTTAAGTTCACCTTGATGACTCTGTCCCACATATCATCGGTCATTTTTTGGATCAGCGCATCCTTCGTGATGCCCGCATTGTTGACCAGAATATCTATCCGGCCGAATTTCGCCGAGACATCCTCCACCACTTTTTTACAACTTTCAGGATCGGTGACATCCAACTCAGCGAACTGTACATGATTGGCCTCATAGGTAAGCGGTTTCAAATCCGCCGCGACCACCGTCGCACCTTCCGCGGCAAACAGCTTGCAGCATTCAGCACCGATACCCGCGGCGCCCCCGGTGATCAGCGCCAGTTTACCCTCCAAGCGTAAAGACATATAAAACCCTCCTGTTAATAAGATGATAGCCTTTCCGCGCCGGCATTGCCTTTCGGAAGCGGAATGGTTATGTTATAAAGGTTTGATTTCCGCGTTCAGGTTCACAAAGCCTAACGCCAGCGCCGTGAACGCTTCCGGTTTTTCGTACATGGACGCATGCCCGGCGTCCGGGATGACCGCGTGTTCGGCGTCCGGGATCGCGGCTGCCAACTCGCGCTGCAAAAAAACCGGGGTAATAAAGTCATATTCCGAAGAGAGAACCAGTGTGGGGGCTGTGATCCGCTTCAAATTCCCGCGCTCGTCATGGGTTTCGGCGCTGCGGGTCAGCCGGCCGAAGGCGTCGTACACATCCTGTGTAAAGACCTTGACAAACAGATCCTCGCGCGCCCGCGCCCACGCATAGTTTTTTTCATAGAATCCGGGCGAATAGATCGTCGGGATACAGGTCTTAAAGAATTGGCGCCCGTCTCCGGAACGGAAGGCATATTCCCACGCGCGGCCGATATCCTTCAGCCAAGGCGAGGTGTAAGCGGTTGTATTGGACAGGATCAGCTTTTTGACGCGCGCGGGGTGACGCGCGGCGATTCTCATGGCCACCTCGCCGCCGTAGCTGATGCCCAGTAAATGAACCCGCTCGATGCCGGCATGGTCTAAAAACGCGACCACCAGCTCTTCCTGAAGCGCCTGGGTGTACTCCGCGTTCATTTTTCCGCTGCGTCCCTGGTCCAGAAAATCCAGCAGCAGCAGCCTGTTATCCTTAGAAAACGCCTGAATAAAGGCGGCCCATGACGCACAGGACATAAAGATGCCGTTTAAAATCAGCAGCGGGTCGCCCTTTCCGTGGCTTTCATAATAAACGCTTCTGTCCCGAAAGGTAAACGTCATGCCCTCACATCCAATACTTCAAATCCTTTGCCGCCTGACGCAGCGTCTCACGGAACAGGGGATGAGAAACGGAAATCAGCCGTTCCGCACGCTCGCGGACATTCGTGCCTCGCAAGCAGACCGCGCCATACTCCGTGACGACCCAATCCACGTCCATTCGGCTCAGTGTGACCACCGCGCCGGGTTTGAGCGTCGGCACGATCTTAGACACTTCCTCCCGCTCGCCGGTTTGCGGGTTCCTTGCCATGGCGGTGGAATGCAAGGCTATAATGGAACGCCCGCCTTTGGAACGCACCGCACCCGTAGCGGTATCCACCTGGCCGCCTGAACCCGAAATCTGCATGCTGCCTATGCTTTCCGAACAGCATTGACCCACCAGATCTATTTCCACCGATGTATTGATGGATACCTGATGATCGTTGCGCGAAATGATATAGGGATCGTTCACCACTTCGCCGCGGCCCACGATAATATCCGGATGCTCATGCATGAACTCGTACAGTTCCTGCGTGCCGTAAGCAAACGCGCAGACCACCTTGCCCACATCCGCCTGCTTCCGGCTGCCGTTCACCGCGCCGCATTTCATCAGCCGCATAATGCCTGTGGTCATCATTTCGGTATGCACGCCCAGATCCTTTTTGTCTTTCAGGAAAGCGCACACGGCGTTCGGGATCGCGCCTATACCCACCTGAATACAGTCGCCGTCATGAATCAACTCCGAGATGTGCCGGCCGATCACCATATCCTTCTCGGTAGAGACCGCGTCCGGCAGTTCCGGCAGACGGTAATCGCATTCAATAATGTAATCCACCCGGTCGTACTCCAGATAGTTCTGTCCGAAACTCCGCGGGACATTTGGACTGACCTCCATGATCACGATATCCGCTTCCCTGGCTATTCCCTCCTCAAAGACATTGGAGCAGGAGAAGCGCACCTTACCGTCCGCTTCGGGGGGATAAGCGGAACCGATATAGATATTGGTCTTTCGGTGGCAGTTTCTGGCAAAGGCGGCCGAGTGGAGATGGTTCGGGATAAATGACAGCCTGCCGGTCGCATGCAGTTTGCGCTGAAGAGGCGTATAAAAATACGAATCGTATATAAAGGCCTCCTTCAGGTATTTTTCCTGCAAGTACTCGCCTTCCACCGGGTCGATGCATGTGGTCAGCCGCACATCCTTAACGCGGTCCGCTATGGTATGCAGCTTGGCGATAAAGGCGCAGGGCACCTCCGCGGCCATGCCGAAGGTAATGTTATCGCCGCTTTTAACAAGCGCCAGCGCCTGTTCCACGGTAAGGGTCTTTCTGCTCCAATCGTACATCCAATCGCCTCCGTTTACTGTGAATGTTTGTCAGGCCGCATCCGGCATGCGGGCTGATGAACGGGCGGTCAGCCCCACCTGACGCAGGTGGACGCCCAGACATATCCGATACCGGCCGCAATCATGGTCACCAGCGTGCCGTCCTTAATCTTTCCACGCTCCAAACCCAGCGCGAGAGACAGAATCTGATCCAGCTGCCCCATGTGGCCGTAATCTTCCAGATAGATCGTCTGTTCCGGCGTAAGCCCCAGTTCCGCGACCATGGCGTTATGCTGGGAGCGCTTAAAATGCAGAATAGCCAGATACCCGATATCTTTACGCGTCAAGCCTCCTGATTTGCGCAGCGACTCGTCTATGCAGCGATACCAGTTGGCGACCGAAACCCGGTTCAAACGGTCTTTCATGTGCTCGGGTTCCATCAGGCGAAGGGAATGATAACCTTCCTCCACGTTGCCGGGTGTAAACGGTTTCGCGATACCGCCGATTTCAACCCCCGCATCGCGGCACAGGCTTCCGTCCGCTATAATATGGGAACCCAGAACCCGATTGCGATCCATGCCTTTTTGAAGGATCAGCGCGCCTCCGCCTGCCGCGAGGTTATACATCATGGACATGTTCTTATCGGTATAGTCCACGAAATCACCGTTCCGGTAGCCGCCCGCGATCAAGACAGTTTTCATTTCGTCGTCCGCGATCAGCATATCCTTGGCTATTTTAAGAGCCGAACAGGTGGTGCAGCAGCGGTTGGCGACATCGATGCCCCATGCGTTCACCGCGCCGATCCGGTCCTGTATGTACATCGCGGAGGTGGTCAGCGGGTATTCTTTCCATTCTTCGCCGACGCACAGGATCATATCGATCTGCTCAGGATCAAGTCCTGTGCGCGCGATAGCGTTCATGGCGGCCAGAGCGCCCATCTCCTGCGTCCCGTCCTGCGGCCCCGGGATGGGTTTTTGAACGACGCCCAGCTTATCGCGCACAGCGTCTTGCGACCAAATACCGTTCGTCGCGTTTGAAATATCCCCGGCTGTCATACGTCCGTCGGGTATGTACAGCCCGTATCCTAAAATGCCAACATCCGCTTTGCCCATACCAAACGCCGCCTTCCCGGGTTATATGACACCATTGTCAGTTTTTTGTTTATTATAACAGGCGCATGCAGACGTGTCAACACATAAAGCGTATACGCCGCAACAACATACAGAATGATTAAAGAGGGTTGACACACGGGCGGTAATGAGATATTCTAATAACAGAAATATGGCTCATTGTTAATAATGACACAAATGTCAAGTACGCTTTGAATATAGAAACGAGGGATGCCCGTGAGCGAGTTAAGCACCATTTTACAGATACTGCTGAGAAGTCTGGAGACAGGCAGCGTTTATGCCCTGACAGCGCTCAGCATCATCATTATCTTCAGAACCAGCCTGATGATCCACTTCGCGCAGGGAACCATGAGCATGTTCGGCACGTTTGTGGTGGCGTATGTCGTTTCAACCTTCAAAGCGCCCTTGTGGCTGGGTTTAATTTTCGGCGTTCTGAGCGCCGTCGTCATGGGTGTTCTGGTTGATTTTCTGGTCATCCGGCGCACAAAGAAGGTATCGGCAGTCGGCAAAGAAATTATCACCTTGTCGCTGATCATGGTTTTTCTGGGGCTGACGCCGTTTATCTTCGGGGTGGATCAGCGCAGCCTGCCCCGTTTTATTCCCAGAGGGGATCTGGTCATCGGCGGCGCGTCCATCTCGCATAACGCGATCCTGAACATTACGGTGGGCATCGCGATCATGGCGGCTTTATTCTTTGTATTGCAAAAGACAAAGTTCG
>Ga0082212_10006003_pt1 | contig 16424 bp, 17 predicted proteins | sample TergutNt197P3_FD_71548 | JGI IMG/M metagenome (GOLD analysis project Ga0082212, IMG submission 71548) | Neocapritermes taracua P3 segment gut microbial communities from Petit-Saut dam, French Guiana - Nt197 P3 | ecosystem: Host-associated > Arthropoda: Insects > Digestive system > Gut ... | reverse complement strand
CCACGCAAAGTTTTTCGAATAGAAGGAGAATTACCATGAACATTATAAAATATCCGCATTTATTCGAACCGTTGGCGATTGGAAACACCGTGTTCCGCAATCGTATTTTTGCCTCTCCCGAGGGGTATTACAACGTTGGGGCGGATAATCTGCCGAGCCTCGACGAAATCGCCTTTTTTGAGCGAAAAGCCATAGGCGGCATGGCGTCCGTCTGCGTTGGCGACTGTATAATCGACAGCGCTACCGGCACACATTACCCCTATCTCATCCGGATGGACGACGTGAATACGCTGCCCGGCCTTTCAGCGGTCGCAAGCGCTATAACGCGGCACGGCGCCGTCGCGGCGGCGGAACTCAGCCACGCCGGCATATACGCCCGTTATGTCAAGGACCCCGGCGGTCAGAACTACGGCCCCGACTCCACAGGAGAAGCCTCGGCGAGAAAAGCGGGAGCAACGGGCGGGGTGCTCTACGGCCCCGTACATATTCCGGACAGCAAGTACGGCGAAGTCGAAGAGATGCCGGAGGAACTGATACTGCATATCATCAACAAGTACGGTCAGGGCGCGGCGTGGGCGAAACGCTGCGGATTCAACATGGTCACAGTACACGCGGGCCACGGCTGGATGCTCGCTCAATTCATGTCCCCGATCCTGAACACACGGACTGACCAGTGGGGCGGCAGCTTTGATAACCGTATGCGTTTCACGCTGGCGGTCATTGAGAGCATCCGCAAACACGTCGGGCGCGATTACCCGATAGAGATACGTATAAGCGGCGCGGAATGCGGAGAAAATACATATGACCTCGCGGAAGGTATAAAAATCGCAAAAGCGCTTGATGGAAAGGCCGATATTCTCCACATATCGGCAGGCCATCACGAGATAGGAGACGCGTTCCTTGTGACCCATCCGACCATGTTCATGGAAGACGGGGTAAACGTCAAGTATGCGGCTGAGATCAAAAAACACGTGAAGACCCCGGTAGCAACCGTAGGGGCGCTGACAGACCCTGAAATGATGGAGGAGATAATCGCCTCAGGCAAAGCCGACATCGTGCAGCTCGGACGCCAGACGATAGCCGACCCTGATCTGCCGATAAAAGCGCGATTGGGGCGCGAAGACGATATAGACAAATGCATGCGTTGTTGCATGTGCTTTTCCGGCGCGGGAACACACCGCAGCATACAGTGCGCGATCAATCCGACAATAGGGCGTGAGCTTGAGGAAAGAAACACGACCGTACTTCAGCGGGCGAAAAAGCGCGTACTTGTCGCGGGCGGCGGAGTAGCGGGGATGCAAGCGGCGCTTACAGCGGCGAAGCTCGGCCACGAAGTCACTCTATATGAAAAGACCGGCCGGCTTGGAGGCGTCCTGCGTTGCGAGTCAAACGTCCTGTTCAAAAAGAGGCTCGAGGAATACCTTGACCGTCAGGCGCTGCGCGTGTCACGCGCGCCGATAACTGTGTGGATGAATACAGAAGTCACGGCGGAGCTTGCTAGAACGTTCAACGCTGACGCGATAATCGCAGCGCTTGGCGCTCGTCCGTCAATACCACCGATCCAAGGGATAGACGGTGCAAACGTGATCGGCGCTGAGGACTTGTACCTGAACCCCGAAAAAGCAGGCGGCAAGATCGCCATAATCGGCGGCGGCCTTGTCGGGATAGAGCTCGGCGTGTTCATGGCGCTGCGCGGCAAAGAGATTTCGATCATTGAAGTGCTGGACGAACTGACGGTAGACCCATACGGCATGCATTCCGCCGCGCTTATGTTCCAAATCGAAAAGCTGGGCATTCAGGTTTACCTCAACACAAACGTGAAAGGCATAACGGACGAGGGCGTCGCGTGCGATAACAAGGATGGCGCGTTCCAACTCGCGGCGGACACGATAGTATACGCCACAGGCCAGAAACCGTTACGCGAGGAAGCGTTCGCCTTGGCAAACTGCGCGCCCGAGTTTTATCAGATAGGCGACTGCCTGACGCCGAAAAACGTCCTGACAGCAAATCAAGCAGGCTATACCGCAGCCCGGAGCATAGGCCGGGTGTAGGGTTGTTGGGGCAAGTGTAAAGTGTAAAGGGTAAAGTGAAAAGTGTAAAGTGTAAAGGGTATAGGTTGTAGGGTATAGGGTATAGGGTGTAGGTTATAGGGTATCCGTAGGGGAGGCCTGTGGCCTCCCGCCCCAGTTCATCCGCCCACCGGCATTCACCCCGCATCCGTAGGGGAGGCCTGTGGCCTCCCGCCCCGGTCGCCCCGCACGGATGAACCGCATATCTGACGTCACGCATCCGTAGGGGAGGCCTGTGGCCTCCCGCCCCGGTCGCCCTGCTACACTATAGGAGCATAAAATGACATTTGACAACAACGTATTAAGATACGACGAACAAGCGATCATGCGCCTGCGGACGCTGTACAGGCAGTACGGATACTCGCAGTACAGGATGAGCCGCTTTGAGGAATACTCCTTATATTCCGAAAATAAAGCGTTTCTTGCCTCGAGCGAAATAATCACGTTCACAGGCGGCGGCGGAAAGCTGATGGCGCTCCGCCCCGACGTTACACTCTCGATCGTCAAAAATACCAAAGACAGCGGAGAAATGAAGAAGCTGTACTATAATGAGAACGTATACAGATCAGACGGGCATGAACTGAAAGAGCAAATGCAAGTCGGCTTGGAATGTATAGGCGACCTTGACATTTACTCGATGGCGGAAGTCTTAATGCTGGCCCGCAAAAGCCTTGAAATACCGGGAGAAAGCGCCGGAAACAACGCAGTATCGTGTATCGACATATCGCATATGGGCTTCATAAACGGCGTTATGCAAAGCGAAAACCTGAACGCGGAACAAAGCGCTGAGATCCTGAAAAGGGTAAGCGAAAAAAACGTGCCGGGACTCAACGCGATCTGCGAACAACTCGGTCTCAGCGACAGATTCCGCGAGAGAGCAACCACGCTTGCCGCGCTCTACGGCTCTTACGATGAGACATTCGCCGGGCTGAGAAGCCTAAGCGATAATAAAGAAACCGACGCCGCGCTCCATGAGATCGAGTCGATATACAATGTCCTGCGGCGGCTCGGCACGGAACAAGGAATAAACCTCGATTTCTCGATCGTCAACGACCTGAACTATTACAGCGGAGTCATTTTCCAGGGTTATATTGAGGGCGTGCCGACGAAAGTGCTGTCCGGCGGCAGGTACGACACACTGCTGCGGAAATTCGGAAAAAGCTATGGCGCGATAGGCTTTGCAGTCTATCTTGACCTTCTGGAAAACCTCGAGCCACCGCGTGCAGGCGCTGAGGTAGACGTGCTGCTGCAGTATGATTTTGACGCCGTTCCGGAATTGATAGCGGACGCGGTGAACTCAATTACTGCGACAGGTCAGAGCGTACAGGCACGGTGCGGCGACCCTGGGGATATAAAATACAAGAGAATTGAGCGCCTTTAAACCCGGATATCGTCGTTACGGCCTCCGAGCCGCAATCCAATGAAAAGAGCTCACCGCAGGGGATCCCGGGTCAGCACCGTGTCAGGCGCGGCGCAAGTGTGGCCTGCCGGGATGACGAGCAGCGGTTTAGCACATAAGCTTGTATAGATTTAAAAGGATGTTGGCGAAATTGGGTAAAATGATAAACATAGCGCTGCCGAAGGGTCGGCTTGGCGAAAAAGCGTACGCGATTTTCGAGGCTTCCGGTTACGGATGCCCCGAAATTTATGAGGAGAGCCGCCGCCTCGTATTTGAAAGCAATGACAACGGAGTGCGCTACTTTTGGGTAAAACCGGCGGACGTCCCGATATATGTCGAGCGCGGAGTGGCGGACGTCGGCGTCGCGGGGAAGGACGTCATACTCGAGTATTCCCCTGATGTGTATGAACTGCTTGACCTCGGAATAGGGAAATGCCGGGTCTGCGTCGCCGCAAAAAAAGGCTTCTCTGACACGCAGCAGGACAGGACGCTTCGCGTCGCTACAAAGTTCGCCTCAATAGCGAGGGATTACTACGGGAAACAAGGCCGCCAGATCGACGTTATCAAGCTTAACGGCTCCATAGAACTGGCGCCGCTGCTTGGGTTAGCAGACGTTATCGTAGACATAGTCGAGACGGGAAGCACACTGCGCGAGAACGACTTGGAGCCGATTGAGACGATAGTCGATATAAGCGCGCGCCTGATCTCAAACAAGGTCAGCTACAAGTTCAACTATGCCAAGATAAGCGCCATGTGCGAAAAAATCGCAGCCAACCTTCAACCTGCGCCATAGCAAACGAGCACCGAAACCCCGAAGTCCGAAATTAACGAGATGAGGTGAACACCGGGCTGCCATCAGACAGTCCGGCACTGAAAATGATAAAAATAGTCAAAGCAGCCGACTATGAAGCAGCGCGAAAAGCGCAGCCTGCCGCATCCGACACAGTCACGTCCGTTGTTGCGGAAATAATCGCAAACGTTAAAGCGCGCGGCGATGACGCGTTGCGTGAGTATACGAAGAAGTTCGACGGATGTGAACTTGATAACTTTGAATTACCGCGCTCCGCGCTGGACGACGCAGTTCACGCCGCAGGCCCTGAGTATACAGGCGTCATGGAACGGGCGGCAGAGAACATAGAACGGTTCCATCGCTGCCAAACCCGCCAGGGTTTTACCATAACACCGGGCGAAGGCGTCATCCTCGGCCAGAGGATACTGCCCCTCGAGCGGGTCGGCATATACATACCCGGCGGAACAGCTGCGTACCCTTCCTCCGTACTGATGAACTGTATCCCCGCAAAAATCGCAGGAGTCAGAGAGATAATTATCGCCACACCACCGTCGCGCGACGGCAGAGACAACACAGGTATCCTCGCCGCCGCGAAAATAGCCGGCGTTGACAGGGTTTTTACGATCGGCGGCGCGCAGGCTGTAGCCGCCCTCGCATACGGAACCGAAACGGTTCCGTGGGTTGATAAAATCACAGGCCCCGGTAACGCGTACGTCGCGGAGGCGAAACGTCAGGTATTCGGAGCAGTTGGCATAGACATGATAGCCGGGCCGAGCGATATTCTTGTTATCGCGGACAGCGACGCCGACCCGGCGCTTGTTGCCGCAGATATGCTCTCGCAGTGCGAGCACGGTGAGGACTCCACCGCGATACTCATAACGGACAACGCGGCGCTCGCGGATATGGTCAGCGCGCAAATCCAGGCGCAACTGAACTCTCTCCCGCGAAAAAAGATAGCTCAACAAGCCATTGAGGACAACGGTGCGATAATAATCGCCGACACGATAGGACAAGCCTTTGACATATCAAACAAACTGGCGCCGGAACATCTTGAAATTTTCCTTGACGACCCGTTCTCGTATCTGGACATGGCGAAAAACGCGGGCTCGGTGTTCCTTGGCGGCAACACCCCGGAGCCGCTCGGCGACTATTACGCGGGGCCTAACCATACGCTCCCGACCTTGGGAACGGCGCGGTTCTCAAGCCCGCTGTCCGTAGATGATTTCACAAAAAAATCATCGTTCACATACTACACGCAGGAAGCCCTGCACACCGTCAGCGACGACGTCGTCCGCTTCGCGGAAAAAGAAGGGCTCACCGCCCATGCTAACTCAATCACAAAAAGGACTAGATAATATGAGCAGGTACCTGTCAGAACGCTTCGCAAACCTGAACGCATACGTCCCCGGCGAACAGCCTGCGGACAAACAATTCATCAAACTGAACACGAACGAGTCGCCATACCCTCCCGCGCCGGGGGTTCTCAAAGCCATAAACGAAGAAGAAACAAGCAAACTAAACCTGTACCCAAACCCGGACGGAGCAAGACTCATAGAAAAGCTGGCGAAGTTCTATGGCGTCGGCCCGAAGAACGTCATAATCGGCAATGGCTCTGACGAACTTCTCGCATTCGCGTTCCTCGCGTTTTGCGACGCCGCGCACGGGATAGTATTCCCTGATATCACCTATGGCTTTTACCCTGTCTACGCGCAGTTGTACGGGATACCATACGAGGAAATCCCGCTAAAAGACGACATGACCATAGACACTGCTCACTACATGGGTATAAATAAAAACATTGCCATCGCCAACCCGAACGCACCAACAGGGATCGCTCTGCAGTTGAACGATATTGAGGCAATAGTGAGAAGCAACCGCGCCAACATCGTACTGGTCGACGAAGCATACGTCGATTTCGGCGCGAAGTCCGCGATCCCGCTCGTACAAGACTACGACAATCTGCTTGTCATACACACATTCTCGAAATCCCGAACAATGGCTGGCGCGAGACTGGCATACGCTATAGCACAGGAATCGCTCATCGAAGACTTGAAGAAGATGAAATACTCTTTCAACCCATACAACGTAAACCGGCTGACGCAACTCGCGGGCGAGGCAGCGCTCGAAGAGGATGATTATTATCAGGAAAAGCGCCAAGAGATCATCAAAACCCGTGCGTATACCGGCGCACGCCTGAAAGAGTTCGGTTTCTCGATGACAAACTCAAGCGCCAACTTCATCTTCGTTAAACACCCGGAGTTAGGAGGATACGCGATTTACTCAGCGCTGAAAGAGCGGGGCATACTCGTTCGCCATTTCAGCAAACCGCGTATATCGGACTATATCAGGATAACGATAGGCACAAAAGCGCAAATGGACGAGTTGCTTTCAGCAATAAGCGCGATTCTGCAGACGAAATAACGGCAGGGAGCCTTGGTGGAGCCTTGGAAAGGACTGGAAGAAAAAATGCGAAAAAGTGAAATAACACGAAAGACCGCTGAAACTGATATCACACTGTCGCTCGATCTTGACGGCGTCGGTAAAAGCGAAGTATGCACAGGCGTGGGATTCCTTGACCATATGCTGGAACTCTTCGCCCGCCACGGCAGATTTGACCTTAACATAAGCTGCAAGGGCGACATACATGTGGACGCCCACCACTCAGTCGAAGATATTGGAATCTGCCTCGGGACGGCGTTTGCTCAATCTCTGGGTGACGCGCGCGGAGTCTGCCGTTACAGCGACGTGACGCTGCCAATGGACGAAGCGCTCGTAATGTGTGCGATAGATATATCGGGCAGGGGATACCTCAGCCTTGACGTTACGCTGCCGGAGCACCCTGTCGGCGCGATGGACACGGAACTCCTTGAGGAGTTCTTGCAGGCATTCACAAGAAAAGCCGCAATAACCGTCCACATAAAGATGCTGGACGGGAAAAATGCCCATCATATAATAGAGGCATGCTTTAAAGCATTTGCCCGCGCACTGCGCGCTGCCGTGAAAATCGACGCCGAGGGCAGCGATGAGATACCATCGACGAAAGGCGTTCTGGTATGAAAGTAGGTACTCCGGCATGATAGCGATCATTGACTACGGCGTAGGAAACTTGTTTTCTCTGTATAGTTCACTCAAATACATAGGGCAGACCGCCATAATAACAAGCGACGCCGCAACACTAAGGAGCAGCGACAAGTTGCTCCTGCCGGGCGTTGGCGCATTCTCAGACGCCGCTTTAAAGTTGCGCGCCGATGGGCTGGACGCAATCGTGAAGAACGAAACACAAAATGGTAAGCCGCTTCTCGGCGTCTGTCTCGGTATGCAGATGCTCTTTGAAAAAAGCCTTGAATTCGGTGAACATACCGGGCTGGGACTACTGCCCGGCGTCGTCGCGCCCATAGAGCCGCGGATACCACCCGACTACAAAATCCCGCATATCGGCTGGAACGCGCTGAAGTTCCCCTCAGGATCAAACTCCCCGCTGTTCAAACTCATAAACGAAGGCGATCACGTGTATTTCGTCCACTCATTTCACGCCGAACAATGCACGGAGTCAATAATCGCGACCACAGACTACGGCGCGGAATTGACTGCCGCAGTAGGGCGCGGCAACATATTCGGAACGCAGTTCCACCCCGAAAAAAGCGGCGAGACAGGCCTCAATATACTCCGCGCATTCGCGGAGTTGTAAAAGACCTCTGAGTACTGCAATAATGCTCCATACCTCTGCGTACTATAGTCACTACAATAATGTTCCATATTGACCTTCAAAAGGAGATAGACTTACTGATACACGAAAACAATGGAGAGATATGAAATGGAAACAGCAACAGAAAATAAGCCTATATTAGGAAAAGGCGCCAGAATATGGCTCATCCTTTGTATCATCGTCAACACTGCATTGATCGTCTATAATCTTATCTTGTTTGATTTTGATGAGCTTTCCACATTAATTTATCTGTGGTTCCCGATTGTCATCGGAGTTATAGCAGGATATGTAGTGATGCTGACGGGGCGGCGCATCGGCTTAGTACTACTGGCTGTTTGTGCGTTACTGAGTATTATCAACACAGCCTTTTTTGGATTATTTGATTTCCAAACCATCGCAACGGCTGTCTTGAATATTGGTATAACAATAATGATCGTCGGGAGATCGTGGAATCGCATGAAACCTCTTGCAAAATCCGCACTGACGATCATCATTTCTGTGGTACTCATAATACTTGCCGGGTTGACCGTTACCTTTGGCGTCCTCAATCTGTCCGGGCCATCTGTGCGATATGATTATGACGGCCGATTGGAGCTGCGTGATGAAAGCGGTACCTTAATACTGCAGCACAACGATTTTGTCACTGCAAAAGCGATCAAAAACGAAGGTTCCGGAGCGGACTACAATGTGCAACTAATACTGACAAGCGACGGCAGGGAGAAGTTCAGGCGCGCCAGTCGAGAAAACATTGGTAGACGGCTGAATATTTTCATCGGCGACTTCATAGTTTTCTCACCAATAGTCGACAGAGAAATCGACAGTGAATATATTGTTATAGCGCTGAGCTCACACGACGATGGGCGTGCCTTTGCAAAGTGCATGAACGATAACATTAAACGCTACGGATAACTCTCCTCTTATCCAATTAAATATTGACCTGCCAGCTTGCTACCTTTTCCATATAGTCCGCGATCTCGATATGCTGCGGGCAGACTTTCTCGCACGCGCCGCACTTCACACAGTCGTGCGGTTGCGCGCTCGTTAGCCCCATCATGTAGTAAAGATGCTGGCAAGAGTCCAGATTTTGGTGTATTAGATAATTATTATATAATTGCAGACACTCGGGTATACCTATGCTCTTCGGGCACTGCGGTACACAGTAGCGACAGTCCGTACACTGTATGGCTTTTGTCGCGTTTATTTTTTCCACCGCTTTTTTGATAAGAGCGTGCTCTTCCTCCGACAACGGTTTAAAGTTTTTGAAAGTCTTGATGTTGTCTTCAACCTCGTCGAGCGTGCCCATGCCGCTCAGGATCGTCATGATACCGTCGAGCCCGGCAAGGAAACGGAACGCCCATGATGAAGCCGAGGCTTCCGGGTTGGCGGCTTTTAGTAGTTTCCCGGATTCAGAAGTCTCGCTTGAAAGCCAGCCACCCTTGCACGGTTCCATGACGGAGATTGGAACGTTGTGTTTGCGTGCGGTCTCATAGAGCCTCCGCGACTGGATTTTCGGGTCTTCCCAATCGAGATAGTTGAGTTGAAGAAGGACGAGTTCCGTCTCAGGGTGCTTGCTCAGAGTGTCATCCAGCAGTTCCGGAGTGTCGTGAAACGAAAACCCGATATGTTTTGCGGCGCCGCTTTCTTTCAAGCCGTGAAGGAACTCCCACGCGCCGAACTTATCAGCTTTCTCAAGATAGCCTGCGTTCATCGAGTGCAAAAAGTAGAAATCGATATAGTCGACGCCGAGGCGCTCTCGCGACGTATCGAACTGCTTTTGCATATCTTCCGCTTTTTTCACCGGCAGAAGTGATAGCTTGGTATTGATTTGAAACGATTCGCGCGGGTAGCGCTTGACCAGTGATTCTCCAAGCGCTTTTTCCGACGCTTCGTACACATGGCATGTGTCGAAGTACGAAAAGCCCGCCTCTATGAACGCGTCGACCATTTTATCGGTCGTCGCGAAATCGAACTTCCCCTCAACCTTGGGCAGACGCATATTACCGTATCCCAGCTTACCTGTATCCTTCTCAAAATAATGTTCAGTCATTTGACGTCTCCGCCTTTCTTCATTTTCTTACTTACCCATTTACTCAAACCCTCTTTTGAGTGCTTCCAGGAACACATCTGCTTCACCGTTAGGATTTGCTCGTGCTGTCGCTTCCTCAATAAACCAAGGATATTCCAGATCGTGAACGATAATCGGTATTTTTCCGAATTTCTCAGATATTATCCCTTCCACTTGAAGTTGTCTGGCTACTTCTGAAATTACAGTGAGCAATTCATAATACCCGATTGGTCCTTTTCCAATGTAGTGCATGGTTTCATCGTATTCATTGTCATAATCTTCGAAGCCAATGTCTTCAATTCCGTTTTCAGAATACCATTGAAAGAGGGTTTCCAAACACTCGCTATTACTATCATACGGGTCTATGATGCGATGTACATTCTGTCGCCAAAAAGCGTAGTTCCATCTGCGCTCAGCATAATCCGAAGCATTCTCGCAATCTTTAAGAGTGTTGTAACTGATTCCGAACTCACTCACATTGCTATACTGTTTGTACTTGTTTGCCTCGTTAGAGTATACAAAAAATGAGATGGCGTATATTCCTTCTTCATTCCACTGCATGATAATTGGCCTAACTTTTCCATATAAGTATGCTTTTAGGTCTATCATAATACGATACCTCGCTAACATAAATAATTACCGCAGAACCGTTCACATACACGACCGGTTGGAAAGAATATTAACACGCCCTTAAATGATAGCATATCTTCCACTAATGCAACTATACTGACACATGCTTTGCTTGCCGCTTCTGTTCTATTCGTGCCTTAGCGGCAGCCGCACGGCGTTTATTGTCTGCAAGACGTTCAGCAACGGTAGCATCCCTGAGACGAGCATAATTCCATTCACGAATAATATGAATATCATCGACCGTAAACGCCGGGCTAATTTTTGGTTTAGGAATGTCATGTATCATAAATCTCGCCTCCAATTAGGATTGAGGGTGTATATATCAGAACGTCGTTATAACCTTCCAATGCAGTTACAGCCTTTACCCCCATTATAGTCTTATGATTAACAATGTGTTTGAAATTCCATGAAACAATTACGTCACATTCACTGGTTATAGCTGCTGCAATATGTTGGCAGTCATCAAAGCTCTTCTCTCTTAAAACGCCAAGATCTATGAAGCGTCCGGCAACCTCAAGAGTTCTCTCATCCACTTCAACTAGAGTGTAGAAAATCTCACTTAGATAGCCATATAATGTTTCGCGTTTTTCCTCGTGACATGCGTCGATTTCTGCCATCGAAACATCGGACAGCACTACGTTATAGAATCCATCCTTAATCTGTTCCCAAAGCATATGAGTATCTGCCATTAGGTCAGGATCATCATGTTGGTCAAGGTAGCCAATCACGGAGGTGTCGATGTAAATCTTTAACTTGCGCATTCTATCCACCATCCTTATTATGCCTAATCATCAATCCTTGAGTTTAGCGAGCCTTCTTTGCAAATGCTGCCAATTCAATAAAACTCCCGCAGAACCGTTCACATACACGACCGGTTGGAAAAAGAGCGATGCAACTTTATAAATGATAGCACATCTCTTGCCGCATTTCCACCAGAAAATTTCTCATTCCTCGTTTAAGGAAAGTTTCATCTTCCCATATTTAAGGAAAGTTTTTCATTCTCCCATATTGCATAACACGCGATCATGTGTTATCTTATTCTCCTTGAGCCGGCAGATGAGATATAGATATCGCCACCTAAGTCGTTGCGCGTGCGGTACCCTTCTAACACGCTGCGCTCAATATTTTGGGAGGAGAAAAACTATGCAAAATGATAAGAGAGCGTTAAAACTGTACCTAATAATTGTCCTTGTGGCAAGTATCGTCATTGAAACGATATGGATCGCTTACGGGGAAAAAGCAGCGCAAGCCGGAATTTCTTCACTATTGATGTTTGTTCCTTTTATTGCAGCACTTGTTGTCGGTAGAAAGTACTATAAAAAACAACGAAGTCTAGGCTTCTTGCGCTTTAAGCCTGTATTCGTCATTGTAGCGATTTTACTGCCGTTCATATACTTTGGCCTGTCATATGGTACGTATTGGCTCTCTTCAAAGGGCTCCTATGTTGGTAACTTAAACGCATTGATCGAGTACGCCGCAACATATAGCCAGAATGTTTCCGGCAAGACAGCAATCATCATTTCCCTCATTATCACACTTCCTGTTACGCTGATAACGGCTCTTGGCGAAGAAGCCGGCTGGCGGGGCCTGATGTATCCTGTAATGCAGCGGCTCTGGAGTTGGAAAAAAGCGATAATGATCAGCGGTGGTGTGTGGGCGGTGTGGCACCTGCCACTTGTGATATCGGGCGTCTATTTACCGGGTACAGCCATGGTATATACGATCCCTGCTTTAATATTGGAAGTCTTTGCTCTTACTGTGATTATCACATGGCTCAGAGTGAAATCCAACAGTGTTTGGCCGGCAATTGTGTTTCACGCAGCACATAACTATTTTGACCAAATCATATTTCAATCCCTGACAAGTAACGCGAACAGTACTTACTTTGTGGGAGAAAAAGGAATCATTTCAATTGCGATTACAGCAATAATCGCTGTATTGATATTAGTATTTGACCGTGCTGTGTTTTCTAAAACGCCAACATGCCCTACATCAAACCAAATATGACTATGCTGCCGCTTGGGATGTGATCCCTTCTTACCCACGTAGGTTCGGAGGAATCCTCTTCGTGTGAGCCTCTTAATATGTTCGCATCGGAATCATCGACCCTTGATTCGCGGCGGTCGGAGCGCAGACTGATATCGTGTTTCTCGAGAGCCTTAAGAAACATGCCTTCAAGATCGGGCGCTACAAAGTTTGGATCTTTCTTCCAGTCCGGGTAAACAAGCACAAAGAAACTCGGCTCAAGAAGACCTTTCTCGTTTACGTGCGCGCCAAAGACATTAACAAGGAAATCTCTGGTATCATAGCCCATTTTCAAGCCGCTCAAACTCAGCTCGGCTATATTGTAAAACCCGTTCAGCATCGACAGATCGGCGGTGTTATCCAGTATAGCAGCCCACTTTTCAAGAGAGTTATCCACGCTCGCTAAAACCACTTTTCCGTTCATATCGAACTCAAAAGTGGATTCGCTGATATACCAGTCTATCAAGGTCGGGGCGGCCGAACAAGCCGCTCCTACTTCATACATTTCAGTCATCATCAGTACGAGGTCGCGGTTTGATAGTTTCTCGGGATATTTTGCCCTAATACTATCCCGCACTTCGTCTATACTCATATCTCCGTACAGACGCGCCCTGTTCACTTCCTGCATCGATTCATAACTGTCAAACCATCTGTGAACAATGTTATTGAAGCTGCTGCCGATCTGCCAATACCACCCTGTGCCATTATACGGATCCTGCACCGGGTCTTTGATTTTCAGGTCGTATGCAATCTTAAAGTCATCGCCAAACGCTTCAATAAACTTGTCTTTTACCCAGTTGTACTTTTCTCCGCGCGACATCCCCGACAAGTCTGCGGAATTGATCTCTTGTGTTAATTCCAAAAGCTTTTGGGGCACTTCGCTGTACGGGACCGCTTAGTGGTCGCTTATGCTCCAGTTTTCATTTTTCGCGATAACGACGGGTTTTGCGTATGTCTGATACAGTGAAGGCACATTCCCGAGGCTCAAACTGTCACGCCCGAATACAGAGTTCAGCGGTTGACCTCCTAATGTGGTCTTGTACTGTTTTGCTAACGGGCTGACCTTTACCAATGGATCGTTCGCTGCTATTGCACTTATACTCATCAGTATCTCCCAACTCTTCTTTTGAAGAACTATTTCGCTTCCGTGCATAATTATTCCTATCTGTAATTATCGGAAAAACATAGTCTGCGCTTGAGTCAACCCCCACACACCGGCTTCCCTCACACACCAGCTGTCACCGCTAGATTCCCACACACCAGATTTCACACCAGCTGCCCCCGTTAGCTTTCCACACACCGGATTTCACTGCACTAGCTTTTTACATAATCCTTTCGTGTCTTTGTCACCGCGACGAGGACAAATGCCGCGATGAGGGCGGCGACATATAAGCCGTCATAAGACCATGACGATATTTCCAGCCCTTTTTCCAGAGAGTCCGACATCGAGAGATAGGCTTTTTGCGGCAGCACTTTAATGACGGTTTCCAGTATCTTGTTGCCCTTTTCGAACGAATAGAAACTGCCCGCCAGTACGGAGGTCAGCACAACGCTCGCGGAGCCTGCCATGTTCGATGTGTCGCTTTTCTTGCACAACGCGACGAGGAACAACCCGAACGACGTCGCCAGAGCGCATTGCAAAGCGGTTAGAAGCAAGTATGTCGCAAGACTGAACCCCATGTCAATACCGGGTATTGCGCAGAAGATGGATAGCATCACGCCAATCGGGATGAACAGGAACATAAAGGTGAAGATACTGTGCGCGGACAAATACCACCCAAACGACACAGGAGAAGCGGCGACACGCAGAATCTGCTTTTTCTCCTTATCCTCCGCGAACATGAACATCAGGGCAACGCCTTGCATCATCACAAACATCAGTATAAACCCGACGATATTTGTGCCTTTGCCGCGTGAGCCTGACGCGCCCGCATGGTCGGCTGACGGGTCAGAGATAATGGATTCGAGCGTCGCCTTGAACTCATCGCTTTTAATGGTTTGAATCGCATACCCGCCCTGATCGTCAAACACCACAACCGCATCGTACCTTCCCGCGACCAGTTCTGACGTCGGCGGCGGCTGTTTCATTGCCGTTATATTGAGATAAGCTGATGACAGAAATGCGCCGTTGTCAGATACCACAGCAACTCTGCCGGCTATATCGGCTTTGGAGTTAAAGAAAATCGCGCCTGCGATCGCCGCGGCGGTCAGGATCGGGAAAAGAAGAAGCCTTTGCTTTTGCTCCATCAAGCGCCGAAGGTTGTTCTTTAGCACCGCAATAAAAACTCTCACAGGTAGTCCTCCCCTCTGAAAAACCGGTTACATAGCGCCAAGGCCGCAACGGATAGAACAATAAACAGGCCGCATATAGGCAGGAGCATCGAAAAGTCTTTGTCGTAGATTATCCGCAGGCAAGCAGTCAAAATCCATTTACCGGGTGAAACCCAGCTCGCGGCGGCGACCGCTTTACCCAGCCCCTCAACCGGGAAGAACAATCCGCCCAGTATTGCAAAGAGGGCGAACAACAGGCTCAGGATATTATTCGTGATACCCTCGCTTCTTAAAATGCAGCAAACCGTGACGCCCAGCGCTGAAAAGAAGAAATTGCCAAGCAGCATAATGAGCAAGGCTGCCCACGCATCAGCGCCGCCATAGTTTATACCAACAGTAAACACAAGAAAAACAGCCACCGCAATATACGCCACCGAACAAAAAACGAAAGATGCTAATACTTTTGAGAAGTAAATGTTAAAGGGCCGGATAGGCGAATGGATCAGCCGCATATTCGGTTTTTTGATGCGCTCCTCCATAAAACTGTTCGCCGAGAAAGTTGAAGCGTTAAAGATGCCGAATATCATAAGGGCTACCCCATAATAATCGTAGGACGATACTGTGCCGCCGTAGCTTCCGCTTGTGAGGAACCCTAATATTAAAATCAATACAATCGGAAACCCAATGGCATAGAATATCCACATCGGGTTGGCAACCAGATTAATAATGTCAAGAATGAAAATCCGTCTGAACTTATACATATGCTCACCTCAATCCCGCAGCGATTTGCCGGTCATCTGCAGAAACACCGTTTCCAGGCTCGCGGTTTCGGTGCTTATATCGTTTATTTTAACGCCGCTGCCAATAAGCGCGGCGATGATTTTATCGAGGTTTTCGACGTCTTTGGCTGTGGTTATATCGATAACGCCATCTTTGATCTGAACGTTTTTCACACCGTCGACTTGCGCCGCATTACCGACGTCCGGCTCACCTTCAAACCGGGCGGCGATGCGGTAGTGCCGCTCGCTCTCAATGTCGGCCTTAAGAGATTCGTTCGTCCCCTCGGCAATGATGTTCCCGACGTCCATGATGATGATGCGGGTGGATATTTCCTCGACTTCCTCCATGTAGTGCGTTGTGTAGAGAATAGTCATGCCCCGGTCCCGGAGCCGCCTGACGCCTTCAAGGATGTGATTGCGGGACTGTGGATCTATGCCCACGGTCGGCTCGTCCATGATCAGCAGTTCCGGTTTGTGGGCTATCGCGCAGGCGATGTTCAAACGACGCTTCATTCCGCCCGAAAACGTGTTGACTTTATCCTTTGCCTTATCCGACAGCCCCGTAAACTCAAGGGCGAACCGGCAACCATCTTCCAGCGCAACGCCTTTTAGCCCGTACAATGACGCGAAGAACAGGACGTTTTTTTCGGCTGTCAAATCCTCATATAGCGCCAGGTCCTGCGGGACGAT
>Ga0082212_10006002_pt1 | contig 16424 bp, 9 predicted proteins | sample TergutNt197P3_FD_71548 | JGI IMG/M metagenome (GOLD analysis project Ga0082212, IMG submission 71548) | Neocapritermes taracua P3 segment gut microbial communities from Petit-Saut dam, French Guiana - Nt197 P3 | ecosystem: Host-associated > Arthropoda: Insects > Digestive system > Gut ... | reverse complement strand
CGTGGACGGGCACATCCCGAATGAGTTGCCGCCTGGGAGCCCCAGTACCATCGGCAGACAATCGGAACAATCGCAAGACGGGAACGGACGTGTACCATACATGACCAAGGGCGACCTTGGCGCGCTCCATCGTCTTGGCACTGATTTCCCAGTAGGCGTGCAACCAATAAGGATCGCGTACCATTAAGACGAGTCGGTCGGGTCTGCCGTCTTCCGTTCGCGTACTGATGTCACGGCGGAGCCCTTGTTTACCCAAAAAATTGGGCAGAACGGCGGCAATGCCGGACAATTTCACGGGGTCCGATTCTTTTTCCGACGTTTGCGGTTTTTCTGGAGTTTTGAGGGAAATTCCATCGGTTTTGGGCAGAATTTTTGCCTTATTCGGGGATTCCGTCTTCGATTCTGTCGGTTTTGGCGGATTTTTCACGCTCGGAGTGACTTTCGGTTTCTGACTGGACAAAAAACCGTGGATGATTTCACCAGCAACCTTGCCTCGGGACTTGGTGACAAGAATTTTCACCAATTCTTCTTTGCGCATTTTCGACCATCCCGGCACCGCAATTTTCTTGGCGAGCGTTCCTAAATCCGCCAGTGTCAACGAGTTAAGTTCGTTTGAAGTTGCCATTGTGAATGCTTCATTAGATAGCCGAAGGGCTACCCCAACAATGCCGATTCTACCAAATTCTGTGAAAAAATCAACCCACCGGGGCATGAAAAAAGGAAGGTGGGAAGGATGAGTGGTGGGTATTGCCATTTGCCTGGTACTGTGCTATTCTTACCGTCATGGCTCGTGTTATTATTTTTCGCGCCCCGGGAACAAATTGCGACCGGGAAACCGCTTACGCTTTTCAACTTGCTGGAGCAAAGACTGCCGAAATTGTCCATCTGAACCGAATTTTCGAAAAGCCGGATACGCTCGAACAGGCGGAAATCCTGTGCATACCGGGTGGGTTCAGTTTCGGTGACGACATCGGAGCAGGGAAAATCTTTGCGGAAAAAATCCAACACTCTCTGTACGAACCGATGCAAGCGTTCCGTGAGATGGGTAAATTGATTCTCGGCATCGGCAACGGTTTTCAGGTACTACTCAAATCGGGTTTGCTTGGTGATCCCGAGAAAATGACATTGACTTGGAACATGCAACCGCAGTACACCGACCGCTGGGTTCATCTGCAAACGACTCCGTCTCCCTGCGTTTTCCTGAAAGGAATAGAGTCTTTGTACCTGCCGGTTGCACACGCCGAAGGTCGCTTTGTTACGCAGTCGCCGGAAGATTACCGGACATTGCAGGAAAAACGGCAACTACCTCTCTGTTATGTTCCAGCGGACAATCCCGATGGTTCAATGGGAAATGTTGCCGGCGCGTGCGACGAATCTGGCAGAGTGTTCGGTCTCATGCCTCACCCTGAACGACATATCGACATGGTACAGCATCCCCATTGGACGCGACTTGAGCCCAGACCATCCGAAGGGGATGGTTTGGCACTCTTCCGCAATGCCGTCCGGTATGTGCAAACGCGTCCTGCTGTGCCACGACAATAGTCGAACCCGTAAGGGAATCGCACCGCAATCACAAACTGCGCTCTGAACGAAGAGTTTCGGCGCAGTGGAAGATGCCACATACACGACAAGAGATACCAGAAAATCGACCGCGTGTATGGTACCGAGCCCGCTAACCCTTCTTTGCGGACACTCTCGAAAAAATTAGGAGACCTCGGTACAGTATTAGCAGGATGATCGATGTAAAGATGGCAACAGCGAAACCTACTGGACTCATTGGGTGAAAGTGTTCTGGTTTCAAAACCAGCACAAACATTACCGGACCGGCACAACTTCCCATGATGCCGATCACAAGATTACCGAAGAACCCGGGATGCCCCGTCGCGGGCAAAAACATCGTCGCCACGAATCCCACGACGGTGCCAAACCCGACCCAGACCAGTATCAAATTGACCCACGCTTGGGCAACTGTCGATAATTCCATTGCTCACCAAAACCCCTTTTTCAGAATCCGGGAGATTGGGACTGTTCCCGATCTGCGTCCTGTAACACCGCCGCTTCGTTCGGGAAGGGAAATTCTGTTCCCCGAGAATGATACTGTGGTCGATTCTTGAGATAGTATGGATTCGGCAACGTCAAACCACTGTTATAGACGGCACACCCCGTCGAGCCAAGCGTAGCAAGGGCGAATAGAGCGATGAATGTTCCAGCCCAAATGCGGCACAATGTACTTTCGAATTTCATGAGTTCCCTCTCCGTATTAACCTACTCCCGGTGCCCAGTCTCTTTCGGAGTTATCGGGTAACGACCTGCCCAGACTTCAATCGAAGACGGGGCGGCAGTATTTTTTGTCAACAAAGAACGTAGGTGCTACTCATCAGCCTCATTTCCGTAAACTTCGGTATAATATCTCAAGAGTGCCAAAGTTCCCCAAAGGAAGTTTGCCACAATAAACACGATCAAAAAGAGAGTCGCATTGCTTTCCGCTCCGCCGCCATAAGCATGGGCACTGCTTCCCTTAAAGGCGTAGTTAATGCCGTACCAGGTAATGATCACCGCGATGGATGCGAATAACGCCCCCACGGTAATACCGATCATTCCGTAGTATCTGGCGATTTTTCCGTGAAAAACGATTGCGAAGAAAACAATCGTGATGAGTGCCCAAACTTCTTTGGGGTCCCAACTCCAAAAACGTCCCCAGGAATAATCCGCCCATCTACCGCCGAGTACCGTACCGGCGATCAAGAGCAACAGCGCAATCCTGATGAGCCTTTCGATGGCAGGCGAGAAAATGTGGCACGCGTTCGGCAACAGAACCCGAGTTTTATGTCCTTCAAATGTCGGTTCGGTTCGCTGATAACGTCCGAAAATGACATAACCGAGAGAGACTGCTGCCATTCCCCAGGCGATAAACGCCGCCGCATAGCCCACTACGAATGCGGCAACGTGAATCGTCAGCCAGAAATTGCTCCGCAACACCGCGATAATCGGTCTAATTTCGGGATTGAACTCCGCCCGATTCAAACTCGCGGCAAGCCCCACCATAAAAACGATTGCCGCAGTAATTGCGATGAATAATTTTCGGTCAAGAGCCGCGTTGCGAGCCTGCTTAAGCCACGCCGCGCCGCTGGTGTCGTGCGCGAGTAACTCGTCCTGTCCTATACCCTGCAAGACTTTGCTCATTTCAGAGTGGAGTTGTCCTGCTAAACTTCTTTTTTGCCGTTGCAACTGTTCCACGATGATCCTCGACTCAAAGGAACGTATTCCCTGTTCAGCAGCGATCCAGGCTGGGCGCAGTAACAAGACTGGCAACAAAAGAAATGCCAACAATAAATGGGGAACAGTCCAGACAAGCAGAATCACGCTCACAACGATTGCCAGTTTATCCACGACATCGTTTGTTACAAACATCTCAACCGCCGCAGCCCAAAACCCTTGTTCGGCAACAAATTTCCCTTCGTTTGCCATTAAAACAATCGCATAATAGACGGCAAAGGTCAGCAACAAACGAGGCACGGTCAGCAGGCATTGCCATTCGATTTTTCGTTGAGTGGCTTTGACGCGCCTGTGTGTTTCAAACACCACAGGTCCCTTTGCGGCGGCGCGTCCCCCAAGTGTGGCACCACCGAGAACACCAAATCCTTCCGCCGCTTCGCGCATTGCTGCCTCTCCGGCGGTCTCACGAGGTGTCGCTGCTTTTTGGGCTTTTAATGCAGCAAGCAATTCCAGCAGAGAGCCGATGCTCGGAAACTTGGAATAAACCCAAGCCAGTTTCAGAGCAGGATGAAGCAGGGGATACAGAGCATACCATACTCCGATGATTGCCGTTGCCAGTGCCATCATCACGATCGTTTCGTACATGTTCGTTACAGGAGCCCAACCGGTGATGGAAGCCCGGATCACTCCTCCGACGAAGGCAATCAGCATCGAAAACGTCAGCATGACAATGCTGGCAATAAACAACCACTCCTCCACCGTGTTTGAATAATCCTGCAATTCTGTGTCCTCATCTACCCCGCTATCCGCTGTTGCGCGGATAGCAACCGACCGGGTGGAGAACGTTTCGTTTTCTCGTCGAACAGCGGACGCAATATATGCACCACCGTTCAGGCAGAAGGCAAGCAGCGCAAAAACCCACATCCAGTAGAAAGGATCAAGACGGCTGTAGTTGTATTCCATCCGTATTTTTGACATGCTTGCAGAACCAGCACTGGGATACGCCGTTCGCGCGAATTGTTCGACCATGAATTCGTTTTCGCCGTCCACCAGTGATTCCCGATGGAGTTCCACACGTGCCGCTGCCAAGCGAACCGCTTCACGCAATTCTCCTGCCCGAATGGAAAAGTCGTCATTTCTGTATCCGCCTCCAGAAGGCGCAGTGTATGAAGCGAACAAAATTCGCAAGCGAGCGCGAACAGTCCCTATGACGCTTCGTTCGTCGAGACTCGAGTGCAACAACGATTCTCGCCGTTCGGACGGCTGAAATAATTGGTCTGCGGGTGATTGCTCCTCCGGTAGCATGAACGTGTCCTCTGCCGTTGCTTCGGCAACATTTGGTCCCGTGTCATTCGGCGCAGACTCTTCCGACGCACTCGTTGCCGGTTCCGAAGAAGAATCCGGCTCGAGATCGGTTGCGATCTCCGGTGTGAACTCCTCTGGTGTATCTTCGGTTGCATCCGTTTCCAACGATCGTGCTTGCGCGGTGCCTGCCACTTCCATCTGTGGGTCCAAAAAACGTTTGACAAATGCTTCCCCGCTTCCAAGTATCATCTGCGCCGATGCCCACGGTTGAACGCCGAAATTTTCTTGTGCACTCCCCAACTCCAAGGCTAAGGGCGAGCGCACTGGTAGAAAGCGAAGTGCACGTCCGTTATCATACAGTGCGAGATAGGCTGCTTCGACTTCTTTTCGCAATGTTTTTACAGTATAGTGGTAGCGCACCACGGTTTGCTGGATCGCCAACTGGTTTCGTTGGTTTTCGGGAACTCCCAACATGGGCAACAACCACTGGACATCAACCACTTTGTCTTTCTCCACTGGGAGGTAAGGGATACCAGGGTAGATCGTCTCCATCAGGGCTTCCGCCTCAGCGAGGTTTGCGTCGAGCAAGCCGATGAGAGCCTCATATTGTCGTTCTACTGCAAGCGCATTCGGAAACATGGGATTCGCGACAGCATCTGTACGCTCGTAAATCCGCATTAATTGGTGTAGTCTATCTTCAATGTCATGCCAACGTTGGGTGGTCGGATGGAGAATTGCCAAATCATTGGGTCCCGATATTCGTGTTGTTGTTTGCCGACCGGGGACATCCCCCAACGCCAGAAGGTCTCCCCACGCGCCGAACGCAAGCGCGTGGGAAGATTGTTCATTCGTGGTGTGCAAAAGGAGGGCGAGCATTCGGGTAGGACGTTGCCGTTGCGGATGAAACGTTAACTCTCGGAACATTTGCGCTTGACCATCTAGGCGTTCCGTAATTTGATCGAATCGAATGGGTTCCCCAGTGGACTGACCAAGTTCACGTCGCTTTCGAATATCTGCGAGACGTTGTTTATACTGTTGAGAGTTTTCCAACTGGTGTAATGAGACGCGGTACTGCGAAGTTCGAACGTCCCCATAAAAGGATACGCCGAACGTTTCGTCCAAGTAGTCCGATTCCGGGACAAGAAAAATGGGAATATACCGCCAAACTTCCGGCTCGCAAATCCAAGAAAAGAGGATTTCATCGGCAGAGAAATATCGTCCTTCTGGAACGACCAACTGCCGAATACGGTCGGCAAGTCCCTTGATATAAAAAGGGTCAAGCCCTTGAATGGGCAACTCCGTCTGTACCGGCGGTGCATCAGTAACAATATCAAAAACGCTCCATTCTCGGTTGAAGTCCCGGGGATCGATGAGCGTTTTCGGGGAAGACACGTCTTCAAGTGGAAATAGGGCACCGGGGTTAAAGCCTCCGACGAGAAACTCTGGGGCAGGTGCCAAGAATCGGAATCGCGAAGCCATACCTCCCAGATCGGGGCTATCTTGCTGCTGTAACGCGGTGATGATTTGGTTGAACTCGGCAATAACGGCATTGTCCCGAACGATGAACGGGCGAGACGTTCCGCAAATTTCCCGAACAAATTGTCGGGCAAAAGTATGGAGCGGCATGGCTCTACCACCGTGAAAAACGGGTAGCGTTTCCCATGCGTCTTGCGCAAAAAGACTGCCGCCGGAAAGTGTTCCGAACAAAGCAACGAAGGTGATAATGAAAATGCGTATGTGGGACATATTATTGCGGTAAACGGTGAACAAGGCGCATCATCCGAGGACACAAGCCCTCCGACGATGCGCTCACAACAACCTACCAATGCTTTCTCCAAACGAACATAGCGGCTCCCAAAACGATCAGGAGACAACCGAAGTATTTCCACCCGCGTCCCGGGTCGGCATTGACCGAAAGGGTACTCATCGCAATCGATTCTCGCGGTCGCGTTTCCCAGGGGAAAACCGAACCATCGTAAAATTCGTAAAACTCTTGCTGGTCAGGATAGAATGGTCCGCGGTACGACGCTTGATAAATTCGGAATCCGGGTCCTTCTCCTACACCAAAAAACCCAGGGTGATTCATCGAAATCAGTACATCTTCTCCTTCTGGCAAGGGGCGATAACCTTGAAGACTCCACGAGAATTCTTTACCGGACTCCGCCGCCGGATCAATCGGCTCAACGTAATCGACAAGGCTCGAAAAAAACGAGGGCATCCGCGTTCCCGGTTCGATACGTTTGTCAAATTTTTTCAGCAGAATACCGAAGCCGAGATCTATGTTTTCATAGTTCACCAGCACGCTGAGTGTCCTCTTGTTGCCATAGACATGCCGGATTTGATCCGGTTCAGGCGGCAACGGCACCACTGTCGGTATGGTTGCTCGCAACCAAAACGTGTCTTCTTTTCCATCGAATACAACACGGAGTCTGACCCGCTGTTCATTGTTCTGACCACCGCCGATGGGAGCCGCCACCACCCGACCACCGGGAACATCCTGCGAAACAAAACGATCGACGACGATCTCGACCTCATCCGGCGTTTGTTCGGCAAGTTTGAAGTGCGGCTTGCGCTCCTCTCCCTGATCTGGCACAACACCGTCAGCAACAATTTTCTGCCCCGACCAAAGTCGATAGTATAATTTTTTGTCTGGTCCTTGCATAAAGTCCAAGCGTTGTACCGCGAGGCGTTCCATCATCGGACTGTCTGCATGTTCAGGACGTTGGGTCACACGTTGTGGATCAACCCAATATGAACCGAAAATTCCGAGTCTTCGGGCTTGGAAGTTCTGTTCAGGATTATCTGGAAATAGTGCCATCTCCTCCACTTCACCCCCTTGCGTAAAAACTGCAAAGCGAATGTTGGGAATGCGTTCGATGAATTGTACCGAGCCGATTTGTAAGCCGGAATCTCCTACTGTTAGACGTTCGTTCTCCATGAGTTCGCGAAGTTGATCGACGTTCACATGGTAATGCTTCCCACTGTAATACAAAATGACTTCCCCCCAGAGTCCCGCATTGTTCCCGCCTTTGGGGCGGCTTTCTTGAAAAGCAATCAACTCTTCTTGAGACATTGCCAAACTGTACGTGACTCTCTCATTTTGCTTCATCGTTGTACTTGTGCCTCGGATGCTGAACAATCCCGCTACTCTCCTCTGTTGCCGTGGTGCATCCAACCTGACCGGCTCCCATGGGCGAGCGACCTCTCTGGTCTCCCCGATGTCGGTTTCGGTTGTGATCGTTTTGTTCCACAGGATGCTAACGTCAAGCGGCGGCACCGGTACGAGTGCCGAATGGGCATAATAGTCAAGGACTTCAACTTTGACGTTGGGATCACCGGACGGCATCTCGCCGACATCGCGGTGCCCAAGCCGCATCGCATGCCAAAGAACCCATTTGTACTTTCGCCCATCTTTGATCCAGTTGTCGTATTCATAGTCTTGCCAACTGAATGGACCGGGTCGAAAAGGAATATGAATCGGCTCATGGACAACGCCAGTAGCGTGTGCAACTTGGCGGAGTTCAAATTTTTGTTTGTCCAACTTGACGGCGACGCGTCCGATGGTTCCTTCCGGCAGGGTAATTTGGGCTTCCTCGCCGGACTTCCACGTCAGATAACAACCAAACACCAACAGAAGGATACCAATGTGAGTGACCAAAAATGGTATATCGAACCGCCGCCAGGGGAATCGCAGGAGAATGCTAAAAACGATATTGAGGGCAAGTAATCCCACTAGAGCGTAAAACCAAACGTTTGCGTAGAGGACGAATTGGGAAACGGCACTGCCGTACTCTGCTTCGACGAAGGTTCCCCAAGCCAGCAGGAAAAGCAGGATCGACAATAGGATCATACCGAGTGTGAGCGAGCCCGCGAACAAAAACGGTGCTGCCAACAAAAATACTATTGGAGAGGCAGGTCGTTCTCTGCCACTTGTATTTTGTTCGTTATAGGTTTCCATTTTGGACATATCGATTCTTTTTGGCAGAGTCACCCCTCTAACCCCCGCCGGACTTGAGTCTACGTTATAAATGCCGAAAATCAAGTGAATAGGGTAGGTTCTGATGCGGTATTTACCGAAACTGACCCTTTTCTACACGATTTTGCGGATTGTGCCTATTCTGACACACTCAGGAGGTAAATGCAAGAGTAAGGAAAAAGAAAGTGGGTGCAGGAGTCTCATACGGATTGGGGAAAAAGACCAAATTTTCTCAATTTTACACTGGGCTCTACCCCGGAATCGGGTTGACGCATACGAGATCTTCGACGAGGGAGCGGAGCAAGGAGTTTCCGCGTTGCCGTACATTGTGGACAAACTGAAAAAATTGCTTGGTGTACTTCGTGCCTTTTTTACGCATCACCTCGTCGTTGCCCACTAACAATTCTCTGTCTCCCAGCCGAATCAGGAAAAATCTGCACGTTTTCCCAGCCGTGTAGGGATTCGGCAACAGATACAGCAATCATTGGACTCACTTCAAGCAAAAGATACCCACCTACTCGGAGGCGATCGGCGGATTGCGGAAGGAGCCGTTCGATGACATCGGTTCCCCTTGCGCCTGCAAGGAGAGCCACCTTCGGTTCAAAATCCCTGACATCCGGCGGCAGAGTCTCGAATTCCGACTGACTCACATACGGCGGATTGCTGACGATGATGTCTAACTTTTCAGGTACTTGTTCGAGCAAGTCGGACCGCCGGAACTCGATTCGGTCGGTCACGTCGTGCGTTTCGGCGTTATTTCGGGCAACGGACAGTGCTTCCGCCGAAATATCGACGGCAATGATCCTTGCCGCCGCAAGACGATGCGGCAAACGTTTGGCAAGTGTTACGGCAATGATTCCGCTGCCTGTGCCCACGTCGGCGATGACTAGGTTACTTCCTTCAGTGTACGTATCGAGTGTTTCCAACGCTTTCAGAACCAAATCTTCTGTTTCCGGTCGGGGGATCAATACATTTCGGTCAACTTTGAAGGAGAGGGAATAAAACTCTCTGGCACCGGTCAAGTAGGCGGCAGGCTCGCCATTGCCGCGCCGTTTGACAAAGTCTCGAAAGATAGTCCGCTGCGTTTCAGTCGGTTCGACTTCGTATGCGGTGTAGAGTTCGATCCGCTTGATATTCATGGCGTGTGCCAACAGGATTTCCGCTTCCAACTGCGGTTTTGCGATCCCTTTTCGTTTGAAAAAATCGCGAGTCCAAGCCAGGAGCCGATTGATCGTCCATGTTTCTTCTGCCGCCATGACAATGTGGGGTTAACCTCTTCTTTGCGCCGGTATTATAGGGTATTTTTGCGTTTGGTGGGAGCACGTACAAGTGAATGGTGCTCTACCTTGTGAAAAATTGATAAAAACCCAGATTGTTTTCGGCGGCTTCCTTAATGCGGAGAAGATGATGATAACACAGTGGTAACTTACCCGCACAACGCGTCAATAACGCATCGACCAAACCTTTATACTTCTCTCCCGTACCATTGATCGTCGGTAAAACCTTCTGCGAGACGGCATAGTCCAGTGGAGCAAATCGGTTTTCTTCTCGGCTCGTGTCCATACACGAAAACGCTACCTGAAAATAATTGCGTACCATTTTCAAGTTGCGCGGAAAAATCGGCATCTTATTGCTACTGAAAATCGTTTGGATGGCATTCCACTCCTCCAAAATCGTCGGGTCAAACTTCTGTTCCCTCGGCGAGAATGCTTTCAGGAGTGCCTGAAACGAAATGACTTTCATGCTTTCAGGATCGCGCATCGTTGTCGGATTCGTGTTGATGTCTTCCGGCGACAACGTAATGATCCAACTTCGGTCGATAAAACGGGGAGATAACTCTTCTGTCGTGTGGTCGAAATTTACTGTCGCCAAAAACCGGAGATGATTCGGCACCTGCAAAATTGACTGCCCCCCCATGTTGATCGTCCGCACCGACGCAGAATCGAAATCGCATATCCGCAAGAATGCCGCCCAGTAGTGTTCCAGTGGACTCAAATTTGCCTCGTCCAGTAGCATAAAGAAGGGGGCAATTTCTTCGACTCGCCGCCGACATTCGCCGTCAAGCACCGTCAAGGCATTGAAGACCTCGCGATTGCTGATCTCCATCGACTTGCTTAACGGATTGTAATAACCGATAAAATCTTTGTGCGAGGTCCAGCCGCGTTCGACGGACACTTCAACAAACCGATTGTTGTCGTCTTCCCGGACCAACCCCAACGCTTTGGCAAGAATATGGCAAAGCGACGTTTTGCCCGTGCCAGGATCGCCAGCAAACGTCGTAATAAATCCTTGCGTGAGACAAATCAAATAGTTGGCAACTTCGTTTCGGTTGCCGACGTCATCGCCGGGCAACGTCCGGCTTGCACGGTGCATAATGTCCAACACGCGGTCTATAATTCTGTACGGTCGGGCTTCACTCGACAGCAGTGTGGCATTGAAGGCAGGGATTTTTCGGTCTTCCCACTCTTGGTCACCGAGTGTTCGGAGTACCAAATCGAGGAAGGATTTATCGACCGAATCGGCAACGAATTTCGCTTCGTTCTTTGCGTCATTTTTGATTCGCTCAAGATGCTGCTGGGCGGATGCAACCGTATAGGTTGCTGTTTTCAGTTCATTTTGTGCGGTCTTGACGGATTCGCGTAATTGGTCAATATCGTCTGCCATATTAACCTTTTCGAGAAGTGCGTCGTACTTTTTGGTCAAGCGAAGCAACAATGCTTTTCGTTCGGCAATTTGTAGTTCGATATCCGGATCGGAAATCGGTTGAGTGGTTTCAACACCGGCACTGGACCCCGCCTCGTCTTCCGGCATCACGGACAAACTTTCGCTACCCCTATTGATTTCATTCAGTTTCAATCCGCCTTCAGGAATACTTCGCAGAACGACATCGAGTCGCTCCTTGATGATTTTGTCCATCACGGTTTCACACAAATCTTTCGTTGCCAAAACGTAATAGGCGATCTGCCGGAGAGTGGTATCTTGGTGTTCGACGTTGCGTAAAATCTGGCTTATTCGTCGCTCGCGGTCGGCGGAAACGATTTGCCCATCGACGGTGGTGAAGAACGTGCGGAGTTTCTCCATCTGTTCCCGCGATTTGATGTCGAGCGACGCAAGAAAGAGTTCACGGAGTTCGGCATCACTGAAAAAATCGATTTTGCTGTCTTCACCAAGAGGGGGCAAATGCCGGGAGTCGATCAAGTCAAGTCCGCCGAAGTTTTCAGTCATCGGCAGTAGTTTCGGCTCGTAATCGCTGACGTTGTATTTTCCGACGTAGTATCGATCTTCCTTCCGGGCAAAAAGCCGAACGTTACGGTCGTCAATTTTGGAATGGACAAAGGGACCGTAATAATTTCCATTACATTCGATAAGAATCCGCTTGGCTACGATACCCACCGGCGGAACCTGCAAGGAGTGCGTTTTGATGAGAGCGTCAATCGTACTGGGGGTACGGACGACTTGCATCAGCGTATCTCCTTTGTACTGCTCGATGACGATTCCCGTTTTTCCGGCAGTTTTGCTGTACCACATAAAGTATGGGTTGCTGGAATTTGGGTTGGTGTTTTTGGAGGGAGCGTCCAACATTCGGATTTCGACGAGAGCCCCGACGTCCCGATAGAAGGGTTCAACATTTTGATAGAGTTCGACTTCGATGCGTTCGACACTGACGGGTTCGTAGATACCGGACTTTCCCGAAAGCCGGGGAGAAATGTAGCATCGTGTATTTTTGTCTAGGTAAATAGGGTTGCGGTTATAATCATTCCAAGCAATAAGGGGATAGCCGATATAATCATGAATACTCATACCATTTTAGAAAACATTAAAGTCACACAACAAATGCAAACAGCACTCCCCCCATTATGGCATATTCCGAGACGTTTTACAAGGTGTTTGAGGGATGGTCCCTGTAGAACTGCACCTTTGCGGACATTTCCGATAAAGAACTTGCCTAGAAGAGAAATTTTTGTTATACTTATGGGCAATGACTCCCTCGGACTCCTCCGACAATCGGCACAACGAGAAAACCGACCGCACCATTAAGCGATTGCAGGCTCGGATCGCGGGGGGAGACGATCACCTTCGAGCTGAACTTGCCGAAGTGTTGTTGCGTGCGGCTCACGAATACGCAGTCAAAGAGAAATTCGATATTGCGCTCAAACGAATCGACGAAGCCCTCCAAGTGATCCGGCAACTGGTCAGAGAAGGGGAATTTGAACTCAATATTTTCGTTGGACGCGCTCTCCTGTTTCGTGCTGCCGTCTTACGATTCCACAAAGGTCCCGAAGCCGGGATCAATGCCTTCAATGACGCGATCCGGCACTTTGCTGACATGTGTTCTGGCGATGACATTGCTGCACAACATGAATTGGCATTTGCCCTCATGAGCAAGGCAGACATCCTCATTGATCCGCTCGGTGCGCACGCTGCTGCACTTGCCACTCAGGAGCAAGCCGCCAAAATTTGGCAGCGACTTCTCAATCGTGGCGAGTCCGAATTTCGGCAACCTCTCATTACCACATTGATGGCGTGTAGCGATTCCAAGGTGCAAAACGGCGATCCCGAAAGTGCGATCCGCGACCTCCAACACGCTGCCGAAATAGCCGAAGAAGGAGTCGAAAATGGTGAGACCACCATGCAGCCCTTTTTCATTCAAACGCTACTCAAATTGGCTCGCCTTTACGATCAGGAAGATGAAATCGACAACGCCTTTGAAACGATTCGCTCTGCCATCCGTACCATCAAAAAATTGATCGACAACGGCATCGAACATGCAAGGTTAATGTACATGACGCTCCACCTTCATCAAGGGATGCTCTATGAAAAAACGCGTGACTCGGTATCGGCACTTGCTGAGTTTGATCGTTGCCGTGATGTGTATATTGAACTATTTCGCGAAAACAATTGGGAGATTGCCGAGTCGTTTACGTTCCGCACCGGCTTAGCAAATGTGTTGATGTGCCGGGGAAACATGCTTGCCGACTTGGAGCGGTATGCCGAAGCCGAGCAGGCATTTGAAGAATCCGTTTGGCAGTATCAACAGGCTGCCGAAAAGAGACCGCCGGACGACAAAGACGAAACGTTGATTCCCTATTCCATCGGCGTGGTGCAGTTGAATCATGCGAACTTACTCGTTGCCCAAGGAAAAATTGAGGAAGCCGTCGCGCTGAAAGTGCAAGCCATTGCCGCTCTCAAACGCCGGATGGAAGCCGGATACGACGAAATCATTCCGAACTTTCTGGCGGCATACCGAAAGTTGATCAGTGTCCGGCAAATACAGGGGGATCTGGTCCAAGTCTTTGAACTGATGGACGATATGATCGGCACATTGGAAAAAGTGGTCGATGACGGCAAATTGGAATTCCGTTTTGATCTCGCGATGTCCTATCGACAACGAAGCGTCCAGCGAGATGAACAGCGGAACTTCAAATCTACTCTGGAGGATTCGATGCGGTCACTGCGGGTATTCCGAACGCTTGCCGATGACGACCGGGATATTCCTGAAGTGCATCAGTCCAAAGTGCAGTGGTCCGAACTGCTCCATCAGGTTGCTGCCATTAAAGTCAAACAAAACAGTACTGACGGAGCATTCGATTTCTTGCAAAAAGAGATCGCCGAGATAGAGCATTTCTACGAAGACGGCAACGGCTTCGCCATCATCGACCTTATGCTGGGTTACACCCAGTATTTCAGTTTTGTGGAAACCTTCGGCAATCATCTGGAAGAGTTAAAATACCCGGAAGACAAATTTGCCCAGCGGGTGAAAGATGTCCAACGCTGTTGCCGAAAGGGAATCGAGTTAAGTCTGCAAAAGCAGAGCACCACCGCCAAAGATTTGTTTGTCAAATTGTTTTTCATGATGAAGACTGCATTCTTTCATAAGGCGGACGGCATTTTGCACCGCCTGCTGAAGAACAATGAATCGGCGTGCCAATCCTTTGAGTCCTCCATTGAACGTTGGTATGCGCTGCTAGGAGGATTGGAAACACTGAAAGCAAAGGATCGTTATGATGCCGCCGAAAAGGGGGAACCGATTCCAGACTGGGCGGTACCGGGCGGGGCGGACGACCCATACCAGGATCGATACATTTTTTACGTCAATGAACTTCGGGAAACGATGCAACTGATGGCGAAAGCCTGCTTGGCAAGTGACCAGCAAGCGAACGCCATAAGTTATTTTGAAAAAGAAAACGCGCTCACCCGGGAATTGATGCAGAACGGTGTCGAAAATGCGGATAGGTTTTTTGTCGTCTCATTAACTTCGCATGCCAGAAGTCTTGACAATGAATATCCTGTCGAAAAGACGATGCAACTGTACGAAGAGGCGTTGCAGGTATTGAACACTCGATTCCGCAATGGAGACGTTGTAGCAGAAGATTTTTGGATGTTGAAGCGGGTTAGTAAGAATTATCTGGATTTTCTCCGGGAAAAATCCTTGTTTGAAGCCACGAACCGTGTTTCATGCGAGGTGTTGGCACTTGTGCAGGTGGTACAGATTTTTCCTCCGCCGGAAATTTGGATGGAACTTTGTATGATTATAGAAGTTTTTCTGATCTACAACCGTTCCCTGGAAGAAACCCAGACAATCTATAAACAGCACCGAAAATTGCTCCGAAGGCACCCTGAATTCAAAACGAATAAAGGTTTGAAAGCATATGACCGGCTGTTAAAAAAACGGCTGGATGCAGCAAAGCAAGCAGAAACCGACAAAGCAGACCTGCAAACGAGTCCAAATTGAATGGACAACTTGTCCCCCTTCGCGAAGCGAGGGTCTAGAGAAACAGGGTGATAATCGTTCGTCTGGATTTTCACGGGAATGACGGTGTTTCGGCAAACTGGCAAACGGCGGGGGCTGTATGGGGTGGGAAACTGAAAGATACTGCGCAATGCAAACGGATGACAATTTTTTCTTTGCGTCCTTTGTGAAATCTTTGTGGGTAATTGACCACGGAGGACACAAAGGAAACACAAAGTTCACAAAGAACACAGCACTTGTAGTTCTGCTTCTTTGTCAAGGACGGTTGGGGGAAAAACACTGTGAGTCAACGGAAGATTCTATCAAATATCGTTCGGCAGACGGTGATACTTGCCCCGTTATCATTTAGCAAAACTTCTTTTGCAATAACTCGACAAAAGCCCGACCCGGTTGGTATCTGTGGACAATCTGCCGGTATTCTTCTGCCCGTTTGCGAAAGGAATCATCTGCAAGCAGTTTCTCGATGTCCTTCGCTATGCTTTTTGGTTTTCCTTGCGAACGTAGTCCGAAACCGTGGAAAGCGACGCGTGCGGCATTGTCGTGTTGATCAAAGTCTTGCGGCACAATGAGTTGTGGCACCCCCGCAATCATAGACATATAGAGCACGCCGGTACCTCCGTGATTGACAATAACATCGTAATTCCGAAACGATTCGGGCGTGTACGGTAAGTATCCGTAGAAATGCAGATTGTTTTCGATTTGTGGTTCCTTCAAATCGTTGCCGAGCGTGAAATGAAATACGTAATTGGGTAAGAGTCCGGCGACCTCTCGGAACACATTTTTCGCATGTTCTTTTGCCCAAGGGACTTGCATTCCGAGTGAAATAAGAACGTGCTTCTTTCCCGATTCATACGGCGGGGCTGGGGGTAGAAAAGAAGGATCTCCGGGATACGGTCCAATCCAGTGCATTGCCTTGGGCCATTCGTTGTCAAAGTCGAATTCGGGGATACCGATACCGAGAATCACCTCGCTGGAATACATCCGCTCGGTACCGTCTTCGCGGTAAACACTTTGGAATCCGAGGGCTTGAATCTTCTTACGAAACACCCAAAACACTGTTTTTTTGAACGACCGAACCAGACAACGTCCGAAAGCGTCGCGGCATTTCCCGAAAACGGTTTTCGGCGGCATCCAGCCTCCCAGGCAGGCGGGCGTACCTCTTCGCACCTCCATTTG
>Ga0082212_10006001_pt1 | contig 16425 bp, 14 predicted proteins | sample TergutNt197P3_FD_71548 | JGI IMG/M metagenome (GOLD analysis project Ga0082212, IMG submission 71548) | Neocapritermes taracua P3 segment gut microbial communities from Petit-Saut dam, French Guiana - Nt197 P3 | ecosystem: Host-associated > Arthropoda: Insects > Digestive system > Gut ... | reverse complement strand
CTCCCATTGGGAAGCAACTGGATGATTGAATGACTAAATGCGACCATCCTATATCCGTAACTTTACTTAACTTAACGCAACACTATCTCTTGGCCGGAGTCTAGTTTAACTTGTCAATTGAGCATAGTTTTGCGGTGGTCCACAAGGATTTTGTTCTGGACTATACAAGCCCCCTGCAATCTGTTATAATGGAAATGGAAAATGGTAACAGTGACCTGACCTACCGCTATTCCTATGCTGAGCAAAAGGCAAATGTGGTAGTTTATGGTGTTCCAAGTGGCCCGAATAGCCTTTTAGAGCTACAAAACTACCCCACCGGCCCCCAAAACATAGTCAAACTCCACTTTCATCATGACCGCCTGGGCAGTATAGATTACCTGACTGATAATCTGAACAATGAAATTGCCGGCTATGCCACTTATGATGATTGGGGTCAATTGATAGACAAGGTTATTGGATCCTCAGGCTGAAATTATTTATGGAGATACAAAAATCATCCTCCAGGCAGAAAGCAGCAAGGTTTATGTGAACGGCGTTACAGAGACACTATCTGTTTCCATTGGAGAGCGTAATGGTCGCTTATTTGTGCCACTACGCTTTATCAGCGAACATTTTGGCGCTCAGGTAGATTATAAAAACCATACCATAGATATCCACACAAAGAGAAGTCATCCGGGCCTTGAAAGAGGAAGTAATGATGTTAGCATGAACGCTTATGCCGGGGGTTTTGTGGAAAAAGGTGATTATGATTACTTTGTATCTTACGAAAATGGTCTCTATAATGTTAAGAAAAAAAGCAAAAAAGATGCATCGGAATTAGTCATTATGAGTAACGAAGGTGGCATTTATAATCTTAATGTAGTGGGGAAAGATTTATACTATCACAACGATGGCAAGTTAATTAAATACAACATGGAAAACAGCCAGTCACTACAACTGGTCAGTAATGCCAGTAAAATATATGTGGTTGGCGATACAGTCTACTACATAGATCAATCTGATCTTAAATTAGTTAAAATGAAAAACGATGGGAATAAAAAGCAAGAAATAGGCTCCAATGTTGTGAACTATATGGTCATTGGCCAAACTATCTATTACACAGATCATGGCAACAAGACATTTAAGGTAGGGCTTGACAGTAATGGCGGGCAAAAAATATTTCAAGACATGTGCGCTTATGGTAATGGTTATTTTTACTATGTGAGCCGAGGGTACGAGGGGGGCTCGGAAAGGTTGGCTAGGCAAAAAGAGGATGGTTCGGGCAAAACGTTTTTGCAGTCTTTGGATGCCGGCAATCTTTTTAAAAGTGTAAAGGTGCTGGGAAACTGGATATACTATACAGTTGATGTCGAAACTCAGGTAAAACACGATAGCGGTAATTTTTCTACAACCTACTATTCCGGAAGCTTATACCGAGTTAGTTTTGATGGGCAGCAACACGAAAGACTTACTCAAGGCAAAACTGGAAGTTTCTATCTTTACAAGAATGGGGTTTATTATGAGAATCTTATTACTCAAAAGTGGGTCTTTCAACATCTTTTATAAGTACGTTTCCAAAGCTGTATTGCTGATGGCGCGAATTGTAAATGTTGGTAATTGAGGTCAAATACAATACCTTCTGCGAAATTTTGAACACTGATTATATAAACTGTGCTAAGATATATACGTAGTAAACGCAATGACTACGCAGCCCTGTATAATCAGTGCTTGTTTGCAATCGGGTGGCCAACGGTTGACAGGACTGACGCTTGATTATAAATCAAAAATTCTCGAAGGAGGAAAAGATCAATGAAAAAAATCAAAAAGGTTTTGTTAATGACTTTAGTTTGTTTAGCAATGCTGTCGTTCGCTTCTTTTGAAGTTACTGCTTCTTATGAAAAGAATACAGCCATTACTGGGGTAACACTATATTCCCCACAAGAAGTCGCGCTTGCATTAGTTGCAAACAGTAAAGTCTCTCTTGAAAAAGATATTATTACTGAGCGAGTCGTAAACAATGTTACAACGCTGCTAGATGATGTTTTGCTTCCGGCTTCAATGGGTATTGAAACCCCCAACATTGATATGACAAAAATAGAAAAAACTATCCTCATATCAACATTGGATCCTGCTTTTCTTGATGCAGTTGCCGAGCATGCGCCTGCAAACTGTAGTTTAATATACTCTGATATGACCTTATCTGAGTATTATGCCTTAGAAGACACATGGGTGTTGCCCAATGAGATCATAATAACGGCAAAACTTACATATGAAGAGCTTCAAGATGTTGACATGAGCAAGTGGACATACGGCACGTATAAGGCTTTTTATGCAAAGAGAAATTTGGATGACCGATTGAGTAGGTTTACACCCACCGAATTAAGGACATTACAAGATCGGGGGGTTCAATTTAATGACATAATGTACCTTTTCAAAGAATTTCATACCCCCGATAACATTTTAGCCCAGAGTGACGACACTTTGCGCCAAACAATTGAAGGGTATTATGAATTTACCCTGGATGGAATTATGTCTTCTATCACCCGGGTTATTCCGCCATCGCAGTATTACACATTAGTGAATTTCCCAAGATATGGTGGCGACTATTTCCATAACAGTGTTCTGACTACTACATATTATCAACAATTACAAGCAGACAGAACACTAAGGACGCAAAAAGAACTATATAATAACACATCTAATACTCTATGCACAACAAATATGCATGGAACATTTTCCCAATCCCAACTTGGCGCTCACGAGGGTATTGATTTTACACATCCGAGTGGAACCGCAACTCCAACTATTCGTGCTGTTTTTAAGGGGACTAGGTATACCACAAATGCACTAAGCCACCAACTATCAGTTTACGATGCCAATTCACCCGACTACCCCAAAACATACAATTACCTGCATATGAATTCAATAACTGCTGGAACTTCTGTTACTGTAAAAAGTAACGTTGGCACTCAAGGGAATCAAGGGAATGCAACTGGTTACCATGTTCATTTCGAAGTTCAAGAAGGTAATACAAGGAGTTTATCTCCAGGTAATGATCATGTTGTAGGCTCTCTCTCCCCTTATAGGCTAGATGCATATATTGGGGAACTGTAAAATTCAGTATAATATTTTGATTTCAATGTCACTCAAGGCAGAGGCTATTTTTATCAACCTCTGCCTTGAGTGCAAAAAATAAAAATGGAGGGTTAGTAATGGATAAATTAAAAAGGTATAAAATAACAAGCTCCTGCCTAATACTGGTTTTTATAATGGGAATAACGATTTTTGTCAGTTGTACCCAAAATGAAAATACACCACCAGAGTATTCTGATATATCTATTGACTCAACTATTGCCCCATCCATACCCGAGATACCGGATTTGTTTAAACAATTACTAAAACCCGAGATTGTTGACTTATTAGGCAAATCAAGAAGTGAAATACGGCCAGGTTATCGCATAGAAACCAGTGAGCGGGATACCTCGTTTTGGTACTCGGGATTAGGGTGGCTGGAAGACGGCACCGAAGGAAATGTCTATATTAGCTATAATATTGATGGTATGACCTATAACGGGTTATGTGACTTCATAAGCGGAGAGATCAACCACATAACTCATTTTCCCAAAGGTACTACTTTTACAGATTTAGAGCAACAACTTGGGTTGGAAAACAAAGATAATGCTATGGATGGTTTTGTTTATATTTTGAAAGACTGGGAAATATACGCTGACAGGGACTTGGAGGACAATGAGACTATCGGCAGAATAACTGTTAAAACTACAGCACAGCAGTAAAAACACAGAAAGTTGGAGATAAGCAGTCAGCGTTTTTTATCACAACATGGTCAAATAACGTGGTCAGCGGTATTGAAAATTCGAGTTTTGATTGCACTTTGACTTGAAGAGTATTTTATACAGCGCAAACAACCAATTCCTACCATCGAGGTAAATTATACCACCTTCTACGCCATTTTGAACACAGAGTATAAGAAATATGCTATGCTATATATGTTATGTAAGCGCTTATATCATAACTGTTGTACGGAATAAAGAAAAACTTTGGGGATGAACACTGTAGACTTGAATTATTTATACAAGCTCTATGGTTAATTCATCAGACGGAACAAATCAACATGTTTGGAAACTCTATTGCCATGTAGTTTGTGGCAGCATTACTGTTGCAATTCCAAATGCATAAAAATGCGAAATTGGATGGTTACGCTATTCATGGAGTTTCCAATACACAAAAATTCAAAAATAAAATTTAAAGGAGAAATGGATATGCAAAACATCAAAAAGAATCTTGCAAAAATGCTTTTATGTGTTTTCTTGCTTACCACACTGGTTGCTCCTGCTTATGCAATGGATAATGAAAGTAATGAATTTACCCGCTTTATTGTAGCTGAAGGGCTGTATCCGATTGACTCTTCGATTCTTTCCCCGGAAGTCGCAGAAATAATGCCGGATTTCATTCTGGAAACAGACCAAGGGAGTATTCCGGTTTATTCTTCTGAAGACTTAGATTTTGGACTGAACGAACTGCAGATATTGTTAGATGTGGCTCTTGAAAATCAGCCAGTAAATGATCAAATCCCCGCGCTAAACACAGTAGCTGAAGATTATGAAATGGTTTTTGTAGAGGAAGACTATACATATTCTTTCTACAATCACCCTGAAGGCAACACTGCTATTTATATCAATCCAACAGATACTGGCGAAGAAGAGTTAATTCCTGGTGCAATAACTATGACTGAAGGCATAGGTGCAAGGGCGAAGACTTCAAGTTCTTCTGCAAGCAATATTTCTGCTGTCATGAAGTGTGATACTGTACCCTATTACGCTGGTTCCATACAAGATATGGGAAAAACACCAAACAGCATAAACTTCTACAATTATATTGGGTTTACATTAACTGGATTAGAAGCAGACCTTGGGTTTATCTATTCTGCTAAATATTCAGGATGGAAAATGTTCGGTAGAGTAAACGATGTAAACGGATCATTTATATATAATCATAATGATCATGCCTCGTATACTTCAAACGCAGATTTTGTGTATAAGTCAACTTCAAGCTATCCTTCCACAATGACTGCCGAAAAGTATAACCTTTATAATGGTGCAAGTAGGGTTAAGTTAGAAATAAACGGATACCAAACAACCACATTGAGTTCAGCAACAAGCATATTAATTATGCCTAGAGGAACAACGTCAAGTGTGCAATATAAGGTTTGCACTACAATTGCTACAGTTGGCGACAAAAGCAACATTAAGAAAGGAGCTACTATTACAGTTAAAAATAGTAGCATAATGCTTGCAGGTAGTGGTGTCAGTTCGTTTGCATCACTTGATTATTGTGAAGCAACGATAAATTGGAGCAGTTCTGTATTAACTTCTATCCCTTTAAGACAATAGGTTAAAGGATTTTTTTACCTCATGTAAAATAAACATAGTAGTCTAATAACTTAGGCTGCTATATTGAATAGCAAATTATCCAAAGTCGCATAAAAAAGTCACTAAAAGTTTAATGCTATATGCGACTTTGGATAATCTCATTGAATGAAATCGCATTTGTACTAAGAAAAGAGGTGCTATACAATGAAATATTTTTCAATAATATTGCTTGGATTCTGTCTACTGTTTTTACCTGCTATGCAAGTTAAAGCGCAGCCTCAAGATATTACAGTTTTCGTTAACGGTAATAAAGTATTTTTGGAGAGCAAGCCCATTATAGTGAATGACTATGCTATGTTGCCTTTGCGGGATGCTTTTAAGATTTTTGGCTGCGATAATATTAGTTGGGATAACAAAACAAAAACAGTTACAGCTATCAGCGGGGAAATGGTGTTAATGCTAAGTATAGGAGAAAATTTAGAAGGAGGGCAAGAGGCAGTTTTAAGGGGAGGACGTGTTTATTTGCCCATTCGGTACATATCGAATACTTTTGAGTCTTATATAAACTATGTGAGCCGCAATATATACATTGTTACGCCATTTTTATTTAAAAATGGTCAATGGTATACCTCCGGTTGGTCTATTTCAAATGATCAAATTCAAATGAAGGAAGGAACTGATCCGTCCGCCAAAAGCCCAGTTGTTGTTGATAATCAAAAAGTAATTGAGGTTGGTGAAAAAATATATTATCCATTACAAAGATTAAGTTGGATATTAGGAAGTAGTAGCCTATATGTTTTAGATAGTAGCAACGGTAAGTCTAAGCGTCTATTATCTATATATGAAGATATTTATATAATTGACAGAGCTATGCTATACCTCCAAAGTGGCTCTTTGGGAGTAGGATATGGTAGCTATCTTACTAGAATGGATTTATCTACCGAGCCGATTCAAAGAGAAAATATAGGTCAAGAAGACTTTTCTTATGGCGCTAAATTGGTGCTGGATATAAATGGTGATAAAATTTATTACACAATGAGACGGAAAAATTGGGAATTGAAGCCGGAAGGGCTCTATGCTATGGGGTACCATAGTGAAGCCGCTTCGGAAGGGGTAGTAATGAATATGTCCCTGCTGAAAGAAACTTATGGGTATTATTTAATTGATCTTGAAACTAATACACATAAGTTGATGCGTAAGATTGAATTAGAATATAAATAGTCTCTGGTGTCTCTCCGGTCACCGGGTCATGACTTATAAACGTACAGTATGGCATTGCCAATACTGCTTTAATGAAAAATAGTCTATTCAGAGGTATTGTAAATGACTTGCTTGCACTGCTTTTTTTATGGTATAATTTGCTACTAAAAATCTGTTACTTTGACCTGAATAGCACCCCCAATAGCGCAAACAACAAATTCCTACCATCCAGGTAATATTTACCACTTTCCGTGCCATTATGAACACAGAGTATGGGAAATGTGCTAAACTAAACATGTTATGTAAGCGCTTATATCATAACTGTTGCATGGAAGGTATGAAATGGTAGGGGGTGTTACCTATGGGCTAAATATTTATTTTTGAGGGCGGGCTGACGGACTCAAAAACGAACATGATTGTATCAGTTCTCGGTACCATCGTCAGTCCAATCCACTCTCATTCTAACAGTTCAGCACGAGATGGAAAAGACACGGCTGACAGCCGTGCCTTCAACCATAATTATATTGTAAGAGGTACATTAACCCAAAGGTAGTATTTAATAGTTCAATGAAAACTCTTTAGTGCGGCGTAAGCGTCAGGGCCAATTGGCGAAAATCTTGAATATTAATGCTACTTACCTAAAAAACACGTCAAGCTATGCTTGACTAAGATAATGTGCAATGGTCTCTTATCTTATGGAAAACTCTTTTTAAAAATTAAAAAGTAAAGGCAGGTACTTGAAAATGAAAAAATATCTTGCACTCATGATAGTATGCTTTCTGTTAATCGCTCAAAGCCCTTTATCTAGTATAGCCACTTCCAGCGGCATAATTCAAGGTGCTTTTTCTGCGGATAAAGATAGCCCTTCCCTTCATTTGATGTCATCGTTTAATGCATTGCCCGATGTGGACATCTATAACTATACGGGAAAATCTAATGTTGACTTACAAAAAGCGCGACAGGAAATTATTTCTCAAGTCATTTCTTTACAGTCTGTTGTTACAGAGGAAATGAATTATGCACGCAGTGAAGAAGGTGTAAATCCAGATGGGTTACCGGTTACTCTGGAAGCTATTGCTATAGGTGATGATATTACCTATATTTATACAGTAACTGACGGAGAAGGCGCAGAAGTATATTTGACAGAGTCAAATATACAACCGGCACCAGAAACGAAGAGTAACAAGCTTTCCTTATGTGAGCATTCCAATGATCATTTAGGTAGTGGAGGTGGAACAAGTATTACGAGTGTGCCTGGCACATGTACTGGCCCATGTTCAATTACTGGTGATATCCCTGGTGGCTTGGGCGTTCGGCTACCTATGACAAAAAGTGGTGTTAAACTTAGTTTCTCTGTTGTTACATCAGGAAGTACCACTATACCGCCTAAAAATAGCAGTGGTTCAATAATAGGGGCTAATTATCTCTATGGCGGATTTGAAGGCACCAAAGCTGCCGGGGGTAGCATTATCAGCGACATGGGGTTAATCCATCAAACATTGGCTGGATCGAGCCAATATGCGTGGAAACCCTTCTATCGGGTTAACCATAATGGTACGGACTATATGAGCCCAACATATAAAGACCAAAATGGTAATAATGGGCAAGTATGGGGTAGTAATGGCTATTTACTAGGATCAACTGTTGCTGTAGAGGTTAGGATTGACCCTGTTTCGTCTTCCGTAAGTAAAGTTGTACTGAGAACAGAGGGTACTGCTTATCATGCGACCTCCTCTGGAACTGGTGGTCAAACCTACTTAATTCAAGTTGCCTACTACGATAATTTCCCAAAAATCAATAATCCAAGCAGTTGGCGGGTGCTTGCCCACCCTGCATACAATAATGGAATGGGATATTCGGATAGTAGTATCAAATATGCTTTTGTGTCCGGTGATTTTAAGAACCTACGAGTTGATGGAGCTTTGCCTACTTTTGGTCAGACATTAAGAGATTATGGCTATGCCGTTGATAATGGAAATGGGAATTATTTCCTGCAATCATGCAAAGGAACCGGCTATTAAGTCATTAATTACTTTTTAAGGCAATATTAACTGTACTTTTGAGATGTCTATAATGGTAGAGATAAGTCACCTCTGCCATTATAGCATCTCTGAAGTATTAGGAACTGCTTGCCTATTGGCAGGGCATAATTTTTTAGCTTAATTTAGGAAAGGAAGGTAATTATCTATGAAGATAAAAATGAGTATATCATTGAGCCTAAGCTTATTAATAGCGGTCGCACTACTTTGCAGCAGTATGGCTTGGGGGGCAACACCTTACAAGCTATACTTAGGGGACAAGGAAATAAAGTTTGATTCTGATCCGTATGAGGTAAATAATCGCCTTTTAGTACCGATACGCACCATTTCCGAGGCAACAGGCGCCAAAGTAGAGTGGGACGGAAAAGCCAATGCTGCAGCTATATACCGTGGATCAGATAAGTTAGTCCTGTATATTGGCTCTAGTAAAGCTTCTTACAATGATATTGACATTCCCCTGGATGTATCACCTATTCTCAAAAATGGACGCACTTTTTTACCTTTGCGTTTTGTTTCTGAATGGCTGGGGTTACAGGTCAATTATGAAGGTGGCGCTATCAAAATGTACAAACTACCGTCTTTGCAGCACTCCGACACCATGAAAGCTCTCAAAGGTAATAGTAATGCTAATTTGAACAATGTCCGATCTGCGATTATTTGGCAAAATACACTTTTTTATTGGAGTACAAACCAACTTCTGATTTCAGAAGATCTGACTTCAAAAGAAAAAAAGGAGTTGTCAACATCACCTTTTCCTAACCCGAAATATTTCAATCTTTGGCAAGATCAGCTTTACGTTAATTTAAATGGCAATTTTGTCAAGATCAACTCTGTCGGGAATACTCAACAAACGATACTGGAGAATATTGGATATTGCCAGATTCACGATGGTTGGCTCTACTATATTAGGATGAATGACAGGCAGTTTTGCCGCCGCCTGCTGGCAGGAGGAAATGTACAACCTTTGGAAATTTTTAGTAACGGTGAGCAAGGCGAAGTGTTAGAGTTTGTAATTACAGACCAACATATTTATGTAAATGATGGCTATTCGCTATTGCGAATGAATTTAGATGGTTCCGGGCGGAGGCGTTTGCTTTCTTTCAACGTTGAACAGTGGCATTTGAACGGGCTGGAATATGCCAATGGCCTGCTTTATTTTAATGTTGGCGGAAATACAAGATTGGCAAGAGTCTGCCAAATTAACTTGGATGGCACGGGTTTGAAAAAGGTAATTCAAGATGGAGCCTCTGAAATTAATGCTATCGGTGACTGGCTATATTATACCAAACTAGGGGTAATATATACCACAGAACTAAATGGAAAAGCTGTGGATATGTATGGTGGTTGCGATATTGCCCGCGTCAGGCTGGATGGAAGCGGGAGGGAAATATTTACTCAATCACCAGGTCAACGCATCATATATATTTCGCCAACACTAATGCCAGATGGCAACATCTACTATTGCGAAAATGAATTGGCTAGTGCTGTTATCTGGCATAAGATAGCGAAACCAGAGGCCCTATCCCATATTAATTGAAATAATCATTTTGTTTTGGTTACTGTAGTCCTCCGAGCTAATTTGAGCTTCACTTGAAAACCATATTGGAGTGACGACCATGTGCCACAAAAAATCGGATAAGGGATTCTATACAATTACCAAGTTTGCAGATATTGTGAGAATGAATCCGGCAACACTCCGGCATTATGATAATAAGGGGGCCTTTATTCCTGCTATGCGCGACACTAGATCAAAGAATGAATACCGCCTCTATTCCCCAATGCAAGTAATTACTGTGAATATGGTTCGCGTTTTGGCTGGAACAGGCACATCTCTTGAAGCAGTTAGGGAATTAAATCAGAACAGGTCAACAAGAAAAATACAACAGCTTCTACGTGAAAACAAAAACAGGATTGAAGATGATATACGATCCATGAGAAAGAAGATTTTGCTTATTGACACGATTACTGACTTGCTTAACGAATCTACGAGCGTATCAGAGAAAAAAATATTCATTTCTGACTTACCGGAGAAGAAAATAGTATTGGGGAGTATAAATGATTTTAGCAACCAAAGCGACTTTATAGGGCAGTATATACACTTTTTCAATGCTATCCATGATTCAGATATCAAGTTATCTTTTCCGATAGGCTGGTATTATGAAAGTATGGATGCACTTTTGAAGGAGCCATTGCAACCAACAAGATTCTTCTCTCTTGACCCGCATGGTAATGAGAAAAAGGAAGCCGGTCTTTATTTGATTGGGCACACTCGCGGCAATTACGGGCAGGTAAATGATCTGCCGGAGCGGATGAACGCATTTGCTAAAAAGAATAACCTGGCTTTCAATGGTCCCGTCTTTAATATTTTTCTCACTGATGAAATTAGCGAAGTAAAACCGGAAAACTATCTTTTACAGGTTTGCGCCTCTGTTAAAGAAGCGCGGCTAACCCCTTCCGGCCAACGATATTACCGTTTTTAGTGCAAATTAACAAAGCCAAGTAGCGCCTTCTGACACGTCGGAAGGCGTTTTTTTGTTTCCATGGAAAAAACCACAAGGTTCTAACGTTAGAACCTTTTTTGAGTGATTGAAAATTATACCACTGCAAAAAAGTATCATTTTTAGTGCGGCTTAACAAAGTGTGGTTTTTCGTCAAATCTATTGACTTTATAACCGTTATAACCTTTACAATAAAATAAGGGGTATGTCCTACCCAATTTAAGTTCAGCAAGCAGCTAAAAAGCCAATTGCTGAGCTTTTTGTTTTCCTTTTCGGCTTTAGCTTTAAAGTGTAAAGGAGGGTAGGAAATGCACCCAAATTGCCGCAGTCCCCCACCCCCAATCTGATTTTTCCCAAAAAATAAAAATCAGATTGGAGATAAAACAATGATTGATAACACAAATCAGTATTCGCTGCAAATAAAGCTTGTTGACTGGATACCCCACTGCTTTGTTTCTTTTAACGACGGACAGGAAAAATATCAAGAAACCGAAGTGACTCTTCCTGTCTACATGGAACTCCTGGAATCCGCCCGGATAGAACGCAATCTGCAACGCAAGAATGAGAGGAACACCGAACATTCTGACCTGATGGATGAAACACTCTATAACCGAACCTTGGATACACCGGATGATCTTGCAGAAATGCTCCATGACAACCTGATAAATGAGCAAATCCAGCAGGCAATCCGGCAACTCCCCAAAGTTCAGCGGCGGCGGCTGTTGCAATACTATGAGACTGGCCTTACATATGAGCAGATAGCTGCAATTGAAGGCTGTTCTCTTGGTTCTGTTGCCATTGCAGTGAAGCGTGCGGAAAACAAAATTAAAGAATCTTTGAAAACTGCTTAAAAGCAGGCAATAAAAAACGGCTAAACCATGGAAGCAGGGGGGGCTAATATAAATCCCTCCCTGCTTCCACAGTTATACTTATTAATATCAGTGTGGGGTTAGGGAAAGGAGAAAATTATGACTGAGGAAAAAACCGTCCATCCATATAGCAAGACCAATATCGTAACTGTTGATGGAGCAACATATATAGTTACTTCATGTTACGCTGGGAAGATATCCCTTCTTGATTTAATAAAGCAAATGATTAGAAGGGACTTGGAAAAACAGTTAAGGGAAGATTAACAAGAGGGAGCTGCTTATTGCGGTTTTTTCTCCTGCATAATCTGACTAAATTAAACAGCATTAAACAGCAGCAAACAAAAAAATATATTTGCAGAGTTGAAGTAAGCCTATTTTTGAGGTATAATTATTCTGCAATAAGTTGTTTGCTGTGCTGTTTGGAAAGGAGTTAATCATGTCAAAACAGCAAGCAAATGTAGCGGCAATCTACAAGAGATTGAGCCGTGATGACGGCGGAGACGCCGAGAGCAATAGCATCGTAACTCAGGGGCAAATGCTCCGGCGTTACGCGAAAGAACAGGGCTTTGTTGTATATGATGAGTATACAGATGATGGAATTAGCGGGACAACCTTTGAACGCAAGGACTTCAAGCGCATGATCAGCGATATTGAGGATGGGAAAATCGGGATAGTATTGTGCAAGGATTTATCAAGACTGGGCCGTAATAATGCACTGGTAGCATACTACACAGAGATTTTTTTCCCGGACAATGATGTGCGCTTTATAGCAGTTTCAGATTCGATTGACACCTTTCAGGGCGATAATGAAATTATGCCTTTTAAGTCAGTCGTAAACGAATTCTATGCCCGTGATATATCCCGCAAAGTTCGCTCGGCATACCGCACAAGAGCCCTCAACGGTGAGTTTACTGCCTCCTACGCACCTTATGGCTATCGCAAAAACCCTGATAATAAACGCCAGCTAGTGGTAGATGAGAAAACGGCAGAAAACGTGCGCCGTATGTTCCAAATGGCAACGGAAGGGTTAACCCCATTTAAAATTGCCAGCCGGTTGTCCAAAGAACAGGTGCTAACGCCGAGAGCTTATACAGCCAGCGAATACGGGAAATACAAGGACTGTTTCCATCCTAAATACCCCACTAACTGGAATAACACCACGATTATGACGATCTTACAAAATCGTGAGTACCTTGGTCATCTCGTCTGCAATAAAAGCACCACAAAGTCCTTCAAAAACAGGAAGATAGTACAGCTCCCCGAAGATCAATGGATAGAAGTCCAAAATACCCATGAGCCTATTGTTGACCAGTACATGTTTGATTTGGCACAAAAGGTTATCAGGGTTAAGAAGCGCGAGAATACGTCTGGGCATGATAACATATTTGCTGGCCTTCTGAAATGCCCGGATTGTGGCTGTGGATTAGGGTATGTTAAGGGAAAATCTGAGGGACATCAGGGTGCTTATAACTGTAATCAGTATCGCCGGCATTCTACTAAGTACTGCTCTGTCCACTATATCACACACAAGGCCCTCTATACGCTGGTTCTGGAGGATATTCAGCGTAATGCTCGGATTGCCAAACAATACGAGGATGAACTTGCCGAATATGCCCAACAGTTTGCCAGTAGAAACTCTGATGACAAATATAAGATGGCGCAAAAGGAACTGGATAAACTCAGGCAACGGAGCGGCGAGCTGGATATAATATTCAAAAAACTGTTTGAGCAAAATGCTTTAGGTGCTGTTTCGGATGAGAAATTTTTATCTTTGTCCTCGGATTATGAAAACGAGCAAAAGGGATTGGCTGTAAAGATAACGGAATTGCAGGCGCAAATTGATAAGCGTAAATCTGATGGCAATAATGCCATGAAATTCCTTGAAATTGTTCGTAAGTATTCGGACATAACTGAATTGAATGCAGCCATCCTCAACGATTTGATTGACACCATTGTGGTTTATGATGCTGATGTGAAAGGGTTAAAAAAGAATCGCACTCAAAGAGTAGACATCAATTACAAGTTTATTGGTGTTATGAAGATGGATAAAGAAAAATCTGCCTAAGAATCACAAAGACAAGAATACCCCCATCAATCGAATTGATCCGTGGGGGCTTGCGGATGTTATCGCAAGAGATTATTTGGAGGAACGCGGGGCAAAGGTTAACTATATCGGGAATGGGACTGCATCAGTTAAGTATAATGGTAAAAAATATACAATATCAGGCACAATAAATGGCGATGGACGCTTGATAATGGACGATGCAGATATTGATAGTATTTTTGGTTGGACTTCAACTGTATATTATTTCTATGGAAGTGACCAAGAAGCCCATGCAACAAGAAATATTAAAGACTTGAGGAATAATAGCTATGCTGTTATAGGTAAACTTACTACAAGCACATCTGGTTTTACAAAGGCATACAATGCAATGCCTGGAACTGTTGACATTGTAGTTGTCAATTTCCATGGCAGTCCTTCTTCTGTCGATTACATAAATTTAAGCCCGTTGGACATGACAAAAAGCATCGGTACTTTTGTTTTGCTATCGTGTAATGCAGGGCATCAATGGACTGGATCTGAAAGTATGGCATCGAAAATAGCAAATGCAAGTGGTGGAAATATCGGTCAACTTATTGCCGCAGATGGAACACATTTTAGGGGCAGGTTTTGGAATCCTTTTAACGGTATTGAGGTTAAAGGGGATGACACGTGGGAGGGTTACATTGACCCTTCCCTCACAGGAAGTGCGAAAACGCAGGGTTTTGTTAGATACAAATGGAATGGCACATCTTATGAAAAAGATTTCATAGGAAATTCATTCAGCAATGTGAGAGGTTTGTTAATGAAGGTAGGTGTGTAATGATGAGTATAACTAAAAACCATTTCCCTACAATTCTTATAGTTTGCATTTTGCTTGTCATACTTGTTATCTTCCTGTACTTTGTATTTTTCTTTAACAAAACTACAATTCAAGGTGATAGTATGGGAAAATTGACTGAACTAATGAGGATGGATTTCTCGGATGTTGAGATAACAGACATTCAATATAAGTACGTTAAAGACAACGCTATTAGGGGGACGCGTACTCAAATATTTGTTTTCTTGAAAGAATCCGGCGAATTGGAGTCCAAAGAGTATTATTTTGACAGCAGCGGAGGGGGAATATCCGACCCGAATCTGGAACACATTCCACCTGGAAATATTGCGCAGTTAAAAGAAATAGGCATAGAATTGCATCAAATTCAAAAACACGGTGGAAATTGGAATCAAATTAAAGTTGGGTTTTCAACTGTACCTTTTGAGATTCATTGGTATCAAATTGATGAATCTCATGACGGTAAAAGTAATGTTATTTTGTTTGCGTCGGTTCCACGTAAAATATCAATGAATGTGGATAAAATTATTTAAAAAAATAATTTTCGCAAAAGCTTAAATTCTGGAAGTTTTCTTAGACTCTAAAGTAACCTCAACAATAAAAAAGCCCGGATCTGCTTTTCAAAAATAGCAGATTCGGGCTGTTGGGTATTAAGGTGTTACAATAATGAAGCCGGTGGGTATGCCAAAATGACCGTTTTACCGGCAGGCAGACGATATAAGTGGCTGTATTTATTTGGGCAGCTTTTTCGTAATCGCTGTATAATCCGCCAAGAATTGGTTTGGATGAAAGTTTGCGTAACCGGCTATGATTACGACGAAAACGGCAATTTGGTTGGTAAAAACGATGCCGACGGCTACTATACCCAATCCCTCTATGATGAGCGCAATCTGGTAAAGGCTATTTATTACACCAATCAGAAAGAAGCCCAGTTTGCCTATAATAAAAACGGCGAATTGATCGCCATGATGGACTGGAACGGAACGGTCAATTTTAGTCTTGATTTGCTGGGCAGGATCACCAGCGTCAATGATCAAAATGAGCAAATCACCAGCTATACATATGATGAAGCCGGAAATCAGACCAGCATCACCTATCCCGACAGTACAGTTGCCGCCTATGAATACGACCTGATGGGCCGCCTGGTGAGCTTGGAGGATGCAGAGAATCAGTATGTCACCTATCAGCGTGATAATCTGGGCAACCCGCTTTACATTACTTATGGTAACGGTTGGGACGAGATCTATACCTATGACGATGCAGGGCAGATGCTGACACAGCTAGCCAGAGATCCCGCAGATAAAATTAATAAGCAGGTCCTGCATACCTATAGCTATGATGATCAGGGAAATATCATCAATGAAACCGGCAGCGGAGCAGGCGGTCAGGATCCGTTCGACTATAGCCACAGCTATGATGCCCTCAACCGCTTGACTGAAACAACAGGACTTTGGGGCTATCCCACTCATACCTATGAATATGACAGCCTGGGAAATCTGCTTTATGAAGAAATCGGCAGCAGTAAGAGTAATGAGTACTGGTATGACTATCAGAACAAGCAGATCCGTAAG
>Ga0082212_10006000_pt1 | contig 16426 bp, 14 predicted proteins | sample TergutNt197P3_FD_71548 | JGI IMG/M metagenome (GOLD analysis project Ga0082212, IMG submission 71548) | Neocapritermes taracua P3 segment gut microbial communities from Petit-Saut dam, French Guiana - Nt197 P3 | ecosystem: Host-associated > Arthropoda: Insects > Digestive system > Gut ... | reverse complement strand
ACTGACTTTGACGGCTATAAATATTTTGGCCAATTTGAAGACGGTAAAATGAATGGTTATGGAAAGTTGACTTTTTCGGATGGCGAGAAGTATGAAGACCAATGGAAAGACGATAGAAAGCACGGACATGGAAAGTTGACTTATCCGAACGGCGACAAGTATACAGGCCAATTCAAAGACGGCAGAAGGCACGGACAGGGAACTGTGTATGACTCAAACGGCAAGGTAATCCAACAAGGAACTTTTTGGGATGACGGCCAATATGAAGGTGAATACAAAAATGGCGCGCCACATGGTCAGGGAACACTTACTTATGCGGATGGAAGAAAATATGAAGGCCAATTTGAAAACGGTAAAAGACACGGATATGGAACCTTTATTTATGCTAAAGGCGGCAAGTATGAAGGCCAATGGAAAGAGGACAGAAGGCACGGACAGGGAACAAATACTTATGGTAAAGGCGAGAAATATGAAGGCGAATGGAAAGACAATAAAAAGCATGGCAATGGAATCCTGTATGACGCAGACGGCAAGGTAATCCACCAGGGAACTTTTGGGGATGACGGCCAATATGAAGGTGAATATAAAAATGGCGAACCGCATGGTCAGGGAACACTTACTTGGACGAGCGGCATAAAATATACGGGTCAATTCGAAAACGGTAAACCGCTTGGTCAGGGAACATATACTTCTTGGGATGGCAAGAAGTATGTAGGCGAATGGAAAGACGGTAAAATGCACGGGAAGGGAACCCTGTATGACGCAGACGGCAAGGTAATTAAACAAGGAACTTTTCAGGACGGCAAGTATATGGGCATTGCGGCAGCGCAAGAAGAAACGATTAATTATCAGGGCGGTACTTATACAGGACAGGTTAAAGACGGTCAACCGCATGGCTATGGAACGCTTATATGGCCTGACGGCGACAAATATGAAGGTCAATGGAAAGATGGTAAAGCGCATGGCGAGGGAATAATGTATGATTCAAGCGGCAAGGTAATTCGAAGAGGCAAATTTCAAGACAATGAGTTTATCGGCAAGTAGAATCGTAGTGGCAGACCCCGCGTGTCTGCTCAATAAGCTCAAGGAGTGTAATATGAAAAAAGTATTAACCCTAATCCTCGCGGCTGTGTCGATTTGTTTATCAGCAGGCGCGAACGCACAGTGGAATACCATAACCTATCCCGACGGCGCAAAGTACACGGGGCAGGTTGCAGACGGCAAAGCAAACGGCTATGGAGTAAAGATATGGCCGAACGGCGAAAAATACGCGGGCCAATTCAAAGACGACAAGTGGCATGGAGAAGGAACGCGAACATGGCCTGACGGGGCGAAATATTTCGGCCAATGGAAAGATGACAAGTGGCACGGCTACGGAACGCTTAGTTATGGGGACGGCGATAAATTTGTCGGTCAATTCAAAGACGGGAATTTGCACGGAGAAGGAGCGTTTATTGCGCATGGCGACAAATATGAAGGCCAATGGAAAGAAGGCAAGTGGCACGGAAAAGGAACGCTTACTATGAAGGATGGCAGCAAATACGCAGGTCAATGGCAAGACGATAAAAAGCATGGCTACGGAACGATGACTTTGCCGGGCGGAGAAAAATATACGGGCGAATGGAAAAATGATAAAACGCATGGCTATGGAACGCTTGCTTTACCGGACGGCAGAAAATTCGTGGGTCAATGGGAAGATAATCAAGGGCAAGGAACGCTCGCCTGGCCGAACGGCGAAAAATACATAGGTCAGGTTAATGATGATGGCAAGCCGCACGGAGAAGGAGCCTTGTATGACGCAGACGGCAAGGTAATTCAACAAGGTTCCTTTAAAGACGGCGAGTATGCAGGACAGTAGTGATAAAATTCCCCTCCGTTCGGAGGGGTGGATTGCGGCATCGCCGCAAGACGGGGTGGTGTTTCACATCCGACTAACGCTAAGGCCAATTAATGGCCATAACCTATAAAACAAGGAGAATAAAAAATGAAAAAATCATATCTAATTCTAATAACCGTATTGGTTGCCTTTGCTGCTGCGTGCGCCCAAAAAGAGAAACAAGCGGACGCGGTATATATAGAGAATGCTGATTTTTTTAAATATAAAGCAGAGAACGGCGGCATAACTATTACGAAATATACAGGGACTGAAAAATATGTAATTATACCTGAAAAAATAAACGGCCTTCCTGTTACCGCGATTGGGAGGGGCGCGTTTGATGTTCAAAAAAATGAATCTGATAGCGGATATAGAATAAGCGGCGTTAAAATTCCCGGTACGGTTAAAACAATCGGGGTCGCCGCGTTTTGTGATAACAAACTAAGCGAGGTTATTATTCCAAACTCGGTTAAAACAATCGGCGGACACGCGTTTCGTGATAACAAATTGACCTCGGTTGTCATTTCCGGTTCGGTTGAGACTATTGACAATTCCGCGTTTGCTTATAATTTATTAACCGAAATTGTCATTCCAAACTCGGTTAAAAAAATCGGCAGAAGCGCGTTCGGTAAAAATAAACTCACTAATGTTGTCATTCCCGATTCGGTTGAAACAGTTGAAGAGGACGCGTTTGAGAGAAATCAACTAAAAGGCCATAGAAACCCGTTTCCCGTTATGGTATATAAAAACGAGGTAACGATTACAGGGTATAATCATTATAAAAAAGATGTAGTCATACCGGAAAAAATAAACGGACTCCCTGTTGTTGCTATTAGTAGTTGCGCGTTTAAAGATAATAAGCTCAGTAATGTTGTAATTCCCGATTCGGTTAAAGAAATCGGATGTAAAGCGTTTGAAAATAATCAGTTAACCAAAGTCATTATTCCAAATTCGATTAAAACAATCAGACTGGACGCGTTTGCTAATAATAAACTCAGTAATGTTGTTATTCCCGATTCGGTTAAAGGAATTGGATTAAACGCGTTTGCTAATAATAAATTTACCCATATTGTAATTCCCGATTCGGTTGAAACAATTAGCGTGGGCGTGTTTGCTAATAATCAGGTAAAAGGCGCTGAAAATCCGTTTTCCGTTATGGTATATAAAAACGAAGTAACGATTATAGGGTATAATCATTATAAAAAAGATATAACTATACCAAAGGAAATAAATAATCTCCCTGTTACAGCGATTGGCAGTCATGCATTTAATTCGGCTAAACTAACTTCTGTTGTTATTCCCAATTCGGTTAAAATAATTGATCTTTCTGCTTTTGCTCATTGTGAACTAACCTCTGTTGTAATTCCCGATTCGGTTAAAGAAATTAGAAATCTGGCATTTGAAAAAAATCAGCTAACCAAGGTCATTATTCCCAATTCGGTTAAAAGAATCGGGTCCGTCGCGTTCGGCGGTAATCAATTAAGCGAGGTTGTAATTCCCGATTCGGTCGAAGAAATTTGGGCGTACGCGTTTAGAGATAATCAGTTAACCGAAGTTATTATTCCTAAATCGGTTAAAGAAATAGGCGAAAACGCTTTTGACAAAAATGTGAGGATAATAAGAAAATAGAGATATTTATAAAATAAAAAAGATTTGCGGGAGTGCGAGGGGGATTTAATTATTCCCCTCGCTAAACCAAGTCAAATCTTATAAGTCTTAAACCTGTAAGCAACTGTTAGGTTAAGCGACAAAGTTCTTGCCTTGGTTACTATGTAATGTTCATCCTTGAAGGCGTATGACAGGTCGCTTTTAAATCTGAAAAATACCATCAGGTTATTGATGTCGGTAAAGTTCATTCCGGCGTCTATGAATAGGCCTATTGTGGTAAGAGCGTCAATATTCGCTTCGGTAGTTGTGCCGAATTTATACGAAGAGTCGCATGACAGCGGTATGCCTATGTAGAGGCCGCCGCCGAGCATAAGAAGGTCTGTGTATAAACGCGCTCCGGCAGGAATGGTCAGGTAGAGAAAATCAGTATTTACTTCCAGGTCGTTTTTTGCGGAGCCTGTCTTTTTGTAAACTATCGTGTGAGTAGTTCTGCCGATGAATAAGCCGCTCGTCGCCGCCAGTAAACCGGAAAGCGCGTAATCGATACCGCAGCCGATGTTCCATGAAAGACCGGCTTTAGCCTGCGGCTCCTTAAATAAAACATTGGGGCTTCCGAAAAAGCGGCTCGCGCTCTCAGGGTTTAACGCGGTAGCAAATCCGCTTGATAGTCCCAAGCCGGCCTCGGGGTAAAAAATGAGCGAGCCTTTGTCGAGAGCGAGCAGTGAAGAGGCGCTTGCGGACAAGAAACATACCAAAGCTATGATTTTTATCGCGTACATCATTAACGCTTTATGTTTGATAAAACTATTAAAAGTTTGTCAATGTTTATTCGCTATGCCGCGTAATTTATTTGAAGCCGAAACAACAAACTTAAAATGACCTTCCGCCCTCCTTTTTCGGCTTGACAAAAAGCCCGCACGACAAAGTATCCTGCCTACCGGTTTTTTTAGCGTCCGGCATAATATTTATTTCAGAGGATCGAATTGTATAAAGACAGATCATATTGCGGCGAGTTGACCGTAAAAGACGCGGATAAAAACGTGCTTTTAACCGGATGGGTTGACACCAGAAGGGATCTCGGAGGAATAATATTTCTTGAGATACGGGATGTAAGCGGCCTTATACAGGCTGTTTTTGATTCGTCAAAATCAATCGGGAACGCGAAGATTGCCGAGTCGGTACGCAGCGAGTATGTAGTAAAGATTACGGGTAAGGTGCGCCTGCGCTCATCCGACACGATTAACCCCAATATTTCAACCGGAGAAATCGAGGTTGCCGCCGATTCGATAGAGATACTCAATACCTCTAATGTTCCGCCGTTTCCGCTCAATACGAGGGATACGATAGGCGAAGATGTGCGTCTCAGATATCGTTTTCTCGACCTGCGCAGGGAAGATATGCGCGAGGCCATGATTCAACGCAGCCGCGTCACGCAGACGGCAAGGAACTATCTCGCGAATAACAGGTTTCTTGAAATAGAAACTCCCATATTGAATAAATCAACGCCCGAAGGCGCGCGCGATTTTCTTGTGCCGAGCCGCGTGAATCACGGGCATTTTTACGCCTTGCCGCAGTCGCCGCAAATATTCAAACAAATACTTATGGTTTCGGGTTTCGACCGCTATTATCAAATAGCCAAATGCTTCAGGGACGAGGATTTGCGCAACGACCGTCAGCCAGAATTTACCCAGATAGACCTTGAGATGTCCTTTGTAACGGAAGACATGATTATGGACCTCGTTGAGGGGCTCGTGAAAGAGATTATATTCTCCGCGACCGGGAAGACTGTTGAGCTTCCGATTGCGCGCATGACATACGATGAGGCTATGGCCAAATACGGATGCGACAAGCCCGATACCCGTTTCGGCATTGAGCTAAAGGAATGCAGCGATATTTTTGCCGCTTCGGAATTCAAGGTATTCTCTCAGGCGCTTTCGGACGGCGGCATAGTGAAAGGTTTTGCGGTAGAGGACGGGGGACGCATATCGCGCAAGATGAGCGACGATTATACGGAATATGTCCGTATTTACGGCGCGAAGGGTTTCCCTATGTTTCGTTATAAGGAAGGCGGCTTTGACGGAGGCATTTCAAAATTTTTGAGCGACAATGAAAAGAAATCCGTAATAGAGCGCTTTGAACTAAAGAATGACGCCATATTGTTTTTCTCGGTAGATAAACCGAAGATTGTAAACCAGACTCTTGCCAATATGAGAATCAAAGTCGCGGAGGACCTCGGCATGATTGACGACGACAAACTCAATCTGTTGTGGGTCACCGATTTTCCGCTTTTTGAGTACAGCCCGGAGGACAAGCGCTTTTACTCAACGCATCATCCGTTTACCGCTCCTAAAGAAGAATGCCTGCGGATGCTTGACGATCTTCGTCCCGAAGACGCGGACAAGGTTAAGGCGCAGGCATACGATATAGTCCTGAACGGCTCGGAAATCGGCGGCGGCTCCATAAGAATCAGCGACCGCAAGGTGCAGAGCAGAATTTTTGAATTAGAGAATATCCCCGAAGAAGAGGCGAAACTCAGGTTTTCATTTCTGCTTGACGCGCTTCAATACGGAGCGCCTCCCCACGGAGGCCTCGCGCTCGGCTTGGATCGCATTATGATGATTCTTCTTAAAAGAGAATCCATACGCGAGGTTATAGCCTTTCCTAAAACGCAGAAAGGGCAGTGTCTCATGAGCGGCGCTCCGGCGTCTGTCGCCAAAGAGCAGCTTAAAGAACTCGCGATAAAAGTAACAGAAACACAATGATGCAGGGCGCGATAGAAATAGACGACTTGTCGTTATACAAACGCATTTGCGGGCTTAACGATAAGAATATCCGCAATATTGAAAAGATTATGGAAGTGGAAATAATCCCGAGGGGCAATACCTTTATTCTCTCGGGGCCTGAGGAAAAGCGGCTTCCGGCTGAAAAAATTCTCCATGCTCTGAGCGATTTTCTGTCGGCAAGAGGCGATACCTATGAATTGACGGATTTTGAAATAAAGTATTTTTCTACCGCGGCCAAAGAGGGGCAGGAAATCAGAGCCGATGAGATGAACGCCCTCAAAATAACGATTCCCGAAACCGGCAGGAGCGTTATTCCAAAGACGCTGAATCAGGGACGCTATATATCGGCAATAAACCGCAGGGCAATAACATTCGGTATCGGCCCTGCCGGCACCGGCAAGACTTATCTCGCTGTGGCGGCCGCCCTTAACGGTTTTTTAAAGGGCGGTTTTGAAAGGATTGTCTTAACAAGGCCGGCGGTAGAGGCTGGGGAGAGCCTTGGTTTCCTGCCCGGCGACCTCATACAGAAAATTAATCCGTACCTGCGTCCGCTGTACGATTCAATGTTTGACCTGCTTTCGTTTGAAAGGGTTACTAAACTTATAGAGCAGGGACAAATAGAGATAGCGCCTCTGGCGTACATGAGAGGGCGCACGCTCAACAGGTCTTTCATAATTCTTGACGAGGCTCAGAATACGACTTTATCTCAAATGAAAATGTTTTTGACAAGGCTCGGCAGAAATTCCAAATTTGTAATAACGGGCGATGTCACTCAGATCGATCTTGAGGATCCCAGGCGTTCGGGGCTTTTGCATGCTATGAGGATACTTGACGGAATAAATGAAATAGAATTTATTCGCTTCGGCAGGGAAGACATATCGCGTCATCCGGTAGTCGAAAAAATAGTCGAAGCTTACGAAAAAAAACGCGGTGATAAAAGTGATAAACAGAATTATTAAAAAATTCACGATGCTTTTTTCCGACGTCAGAAACGTTTGGATCGTAGTAAGCGGTCTTCTTCTGGTAACGCTTTCCACCGTGCTGCTCTCCATAAGTAACGCCGGCAAGACTTATCAATACAATGTGGGAGATATCGCGGCCGGCGAAATACGCGTTTTGCATGACATCCATTTTGTAAAAGAAACCGAAACCGAGCACTTGCGCGAGAGGGCGGCGCAGTCTTTACCCGTTGTTTTTGACAGAGATATGTCCGTACTTACCGACCGGCTTCAATTGGTAAACGGCCTCTTCAAAAGCATCGAGGCTACCCATAATCAACGTTCTCCCATAGATTACGACGATATGTTTCAGGTCAAGACGCTCAAGGCGAGATTCCCGCAGTACCGCACCTACAATGACCAAATGCTTAATTCGCTTATTGCGTACGAACCCACCGAGGAACTCAGGCAAATTATTTCAAAAGTCATCATTAATGTCTATGACAATAAGGAAATCAATATAGTGGAGTCGGCTTACGCGGATTCCTTTCACATAGATAATAAAAATATAACGGTGCGCCTTATGCGCAATGCCGGCGAACCCGATGAGATATCGGGCACCGTTGAAAATCTGTATACCGTTGCCGATATGCAAAAAAAAGTATACGGTATCTGCCGCTCAATCGCTCCGAGGATGCCGGCCAAAACGTTCAATTCGGCCGTCTTATTTATAAACGGCATAATGAAACCTGACACATCCTTTAATGAGGAAGAAACCAAACGGCGTTTGAGCGAATCCGATGGCAGCATAAAACCGGTAATGGGCATTCTTAAAAAAGGGCAGATCATACTTAGAGAAGGCGATGCCGTAACCCTCGAAACCCTTGAGCGTATTAAGATTCTCAACAAATTGGCTGTAAAATCAAATATTACATATATTGCCGGCGTTTTTCTAACGCAGTTTGTTTTTATGTTTGTGCTTATTTTCTTTTTAGCCGGCAGCAAATATCTGGCAATACCCGATAAAAATTTTTCCGTAATCGTATTTTCCATTGCGTCGATTTTTATGTTATATACTTTTTTCGTTCCCAAAAATATCGATATAGCCTTCGTTTTTTGGCTGCCTTTGCCGTTTGTGACGATGATGCTTTCTACTTTATATAATCCCTTTCTTTCAATGGCTATGAGTTTTCATCTTGTGTTTTTTACGTCCATGATACACGGCGGTGATTTTAATACGGTAATCCTGTCTTTTATGTCCGCGCTGCTTGGGGTTTTTGTAAACCGCAATGTTCACAGGAGGAGCGACTTTTTATTCGGCGGCCTTTACATAGGGATTTTTAATTCGGTTATCGTCATTGCTTTGATGCTTATGCAGGAAGTGACGCTGTCCATCGCCTTTAAAAATGTTCAGATTGCTATGGCAAGCGGCGTGGTCAATTCAATTCTCGCCATAGGCCTTTTCCCTGTCTATGAAAATCTGTTCGGGCTTACGACTAAATTTAAACTGCTTGAACTTTCCGATTTGAACAGCGCTATTTTCAGAAAAATGTTGATTGAAGCTCCTGGGACATACCACCATTCGCTCATTGTTTCCAACTTGGCCGAGGCGGCCTGCCGCGATATAAAGGCTGACCCGCTGCTTGCAAGGGTTGGGGCTTACTACCATGATATAGGCAAAATAGAAAATGCCGGAGTATATATAGAAAATAAGGTTACCGACCCTTCGGCAAAAAGAATGGCGCCTACCGATTATTCAAAGCTTATAATATCTCATGTGCGGAAGGGCGTGGCGTTGGCGCAAAAGAACAAACTGCCAGAATCGGTCATAAACTTTATACGCGAGCATCATGGAAAAACCACCATGACATATTTTTATCACAAGGCTCTTGAATCCGTAATTAATGTTGAGGATTCGCAGGTAAACAAGTCGGATTTTCAATATCCGGGCCCTAAGCCGAGGACAAAGGAATCGGCTGTCGTGATGCTCGCTGACGCTATTGAGGCGGCTTCGCGTTCGCTGCAAGAGCCGACCCCTGCCAAGTTAAGCGGACTTGTGCGCAAGATAATATATAATAAACTTAACGAGGGTGAATTTGAGCATACCGATCTTTCTATGGTAGATCTCGACGTGGTAGCGATGTCTTTTCTTGTCATACTGAACGGAATATACCATACGCGTATAGAATACCCTGAAACATTGGAAATAGAACGCCTTGAGGAAGGCTTAAAAAAGAAAAATGAAAGCGATACTTGAAGTATTTACGGAGGGCATTGAACTCCCCTGGCGGCATCTCGACGAGGGACGGATTTTAACGCTTGCCGAAAATATTTGCGGGATTCTCGCTATCGAAGATGTAAGCCTGTCGTTGATAATGACAAACGATGAGTGCATACGAAAAATAAACAGAGAGTTCCGCAAAAAGGATTCGCCGACAGATGTTATAAGTTTCGCGTACGCAGATGACGACGATGATTTCCCGCATGGAGAGGGCGGCATAGATGAACTCGGCGATATCTACATAAGTCTTGAAAGGACTGCCGAACAATCGGTTGAATACGGCGTGTCCCTTGAAGATGAATTTAAGAGGCTCTTAATACATGGAATATTGCATCTCATAGGGTACGACCATGAAAAATCTGTTGAAGAAGAAAATATTATGCAGGCAAAAGAAGAAGAAATTTTTGCTCTCGTCTGATTTCTGCTTCATGCTTACGTTCTGCTTTTTAACGCTTGCGGCCTGCGGCGGAGTCCTTTCGGAGCGAGCCGCGGATTCGATATGTATGCAGCTTGCGGCCGAACCCGACACCTTGAATCCTATAACCGCAACAGACGCGTACTCGTCAACAATAAGCGGCCGTATATACGAATCGCTTGTTGAGAGAAACAAGGACACGCTTGAACTTGAGCCTAAATTGGCCGAGAGTTGGAGAGTGTCTCCGGATAAATTCCGTTACCGCTTTGCTATTAGAAAAAACATTTTCTGGAGCGACGGCGCCCCGTTCACGGCGGATGACGTAGTTTATTCTTTTAATACGATAAAAGATCCCAAGGTTGCCTGTATGCCTCTAAAGGGTTATTATAACGACATAAGCGAATGTATAAAGATAGACCGGTATACGGTCGAATTTGTTTACGCCGCTTCTTCCGACGGTAAAGCCGCAAGCCCCTATTTTCTTGCTCTTGAATTTTGCGGAGGAATGCCTGTTGTCCCCAGGCATATATTCGATGACGGAAGCGATTTCAACTCGCACAAGAACAACAAAGAACCTATAGGCACCGGGCCTTATAAGTTCCTTCGCTGGAAGACAGGCGCGTCTATTGAACTTGCGCGCAATGAGAATTACTGGGGGACAAAACCGGCTGTAAGGCATATAGTGTACAAAGTAGTTCCCGAGCCCAATGTCGCCCTTCAAATGTTGAAGAAGGGCGACATTGACGTAATGACGGTGCGCCCCATACAATGGGAGAGGCAGACGAACTCCGAAAGATTCAATGAGAGGTTTTACAAGTTCAACTATTACCGCCCTTACTGCAGCTATATAGGCTGGAACTCGCGCCGCCCTTTTTTTTCCGACAGCAGGGTAAGGCGGGCGATGACCATGCTGATTGACAGGGAATCCATACTTAAGAAACTTCTCTTCGGACGCGGGATGGTGGTGAGTTCCACTTTTTACGCGCTTAGTACGGCCTATAATAAGAATGTAAGTCCCTGGCCTCATGACCCGCAAACGGCCGTATCGCTTTTAAAAGAGGCAGGCTGGGCCGACACCAATGGCGACGGAATACTCGACAAGGACGGCGTTAAATTTGCCTTCACCGTCAATATTCCTTCCGGAACGGCTTTCTCGGAACGCCTTTCCGTTATGCTCAAAGAGGATTTTTCCAAGGTTGGTATTGACGTTTCAATCAACCGCTATGAGTGGGCGGTTTTTCTTTCAAAGGTAAACGCCCGCGATTTTGACGCGGTCATATTGGCGTGGAGTTTGTCATACAACGATGACCCGTATCAGCTTTGGCATTCCAAAGAGGCCGATAAGGGCTCAAACTTTTGCGGTTTCTCCAATGAAGAGGCAGACCGCATAATAATAGCGGCTCGTCAGGAATTTAATGAAAACAGGAGAAACCGTATGTACCATCGTTTTCACGAGATATTGCACAATGAGCAGCCATATACATTTCTTTTTTGCAATCAGGAACATGTAGCTGTAAGCAGGCGCTTCTCTAACGTTAATCTTCATGTCATGGGTCTGAACATGGAAGAATGGGAAATCGCCCGATGAAAAAGTATATAGCCAAACGCATTTTGCTTATGATTCCGACATTTTTCGGTATAACATTTATTACTTACGGGATGGCGCGCCTTGCCCCGGGAGATTATACGCAGTTAAAGGCCGGCATGGACGCCTTAAAGCAAGGAACACTCTCGCAGGAAATCATAGATCAGGAAAAGGCGCTCTACGGGCTTGACAAGCCTATAGTCATAGGCTATGCCAAATGGCTTTGGAAATTCGTGAAGCTTGATTTCGGAAATTCCAGAAAAGACGGTAAGCCGGTACTATCGCGCATAGGCGAAACATTGCCAATAACAATAACTCTCAGCGTTATAACCATTATTGTAATATACATTATTTCGGTTCCCTTGGGAATTTTTTCGGCTGTAAGAAAAGACTCGCTTTTCGACCGGGGAAGCAGCCTCGCGCTCTTTATTCTGTATTCGCTGCCGTCTTTCTGGGTTGGCCTTCTTTTGCTGACCTATCTTGCGGGCGGCGAATACCTCGACCTTTTTCCGCTGGGCGGCATCTCATCCGATTGGGGACATGAGGCCGGTTTTTTTACCCGCCTCGCGGACTACGCGCTGCATCTCATACTTCCGGTAATTACTCTTACTTACGGGGGCTTTGCCTTTTTATCGCGTTACACGAGAGCCAATATGCTTGAGGTAATAAACCAGCAGTATATAACGACGGCGCGCGCTAAAGGGTTATCAGAAATGCGGGTCGTGCTTGTGCACGCTTTGAGGAATTCGTTGGTTCCGCTTGTGACGCTTATGGCTTCGCTTTTGCCCGGACTTATAGGGGGAAGCGTAATAGTGGAATCCATATTTTCTTTGCCGGGTATGGGCAGGTTGGGTTTTGAGGCTATACTTTCGCGCGATATTCCCGTAATTATGGCGATAGCTTCGATATCAGCGCTTTTGACGCTTGTCGGCATATTGCTTTCGGATATAATGTACGCTGTTGTGGACCCGAGGATACGTCTGGAAGGGAAGGCATAAGATGGAAAGCGTCGAGCAAAGAATATCGCACCGCCTTCTTGTTTGGAGGAACTTTAAGAAAAACAAATTATCCCTTGCCGGGCTCTGTATAGTGGCCGCGCTGTTTGCAACGGCGCTTCTCGCGCCTCTGATTGCAAACAATAAGCCTTACATTTACGCGGGCGAAAAGGGCGTGTATTTTCCGCTTTTCTTTGATTATGCCGAACTGAAGGACGCGGACTTGAGGGGCGACAAATACCCCGGATTCAAAATATTTCCTCCCATCCCGTACAGCCCGTCTGAATACGACCTTGATTATATTGTGCTGCCGCCGTCGGCAAAACATATACTGGGGACAGACGAGCAGGGGCGCGATCTCGCTTCAAGGATGATACATGGAACGAGAATATCTATTTTTGTCGGCTTTATAGCCGTGCTGCTGTATGTGTCTATCGGGATAGTCGTGGGTTCAATATCGGGCTTTTACGGCGGACGCGTCGATTACCTCATATCGCGCGTTATGGAAATCGTGATGTGTTTCCCGACGTTTTTTTTAATACTCACGATTTTGGCGCTGTGGGGGCCCGGTCTTTTCAGCGTAATGGTTGTTATAGGCATAACCGGATGGACAGGCGTAGCAAGAATTGTGCGCGGAGAATTTATGCGCATCAGGGAAACCGATTATGTTATATCGGCGAAAGCAGCCGGTGTCTCCGATTTCGCCATTATATTCACCCACATGCTCCCGAACGCGCTCCCGCCTGTTTTTGTCTCGGCTACTTTTGGAATTGCCTCAACAATTCTTATAGAGTCTTCACTGAGTTTTCTCGGTTTCGGCGTTCAGCCTCCGACTCCGAGTTGGGGCGATATTCTTTCACAGTCGAGGGATTTCATCGATTTCGCGTGGTGGCTTACACTTATTCCCGGGCTGGCTATTTTTATAACGATAACGGCTTACAATCTTGTCGGCGAAGGGCTTCAGGACGCCCTTGACCCGAAATCCGCGGCAAGGCGCTGATGTACTATATAATAGGCGACATACACGGAAACCTGAGGGCGCTTATAGAAGTTTTTCGTAAGATTATGAAAGACTTTAACGCTGAACGCGACACTATGATTTTTCTTGGGGACTATATCGACAGAGGAGATTTTTCATTTGAAACTATAGATTTTCTTATAAAGGTATCCAAGGAGATAAATACGGTTTTTATAAGAGGCAATCACGAAGATATGTTTCAGGACTATATCAAAGCCGGGCTATCGGGCGAAATATTTTTACATAACGGCGGGAAGAAGACTATCGCGAGTTACAAACGCAATGCCGGTTCCGTCACTCTGCCTGAAAGCCACAAAAATTTTTTTGACGGGCTTGCTCTCATGTACGAGAGCAGCGATTTTATAGCGGTTCACGCCGGGCTTGATCCTCTGTGCGGCATAGGCGAACAAAAAAAAGAAAGGCTTCTGTGGATTCGCGATGAGTTTTACACATCGTCAAAACGCTGGCCAAAGACGGTAGTATTTGGCCATACCTCAGTTTCAATCATCAGCGGCAAGACGGGGGTATATTTTGACGACAAACGAAATATTATAGGCATAGATAACGGAGCGGCTTACGGACGTCCATTAGCCTGTCTCCGCCTGCCCGATCGGAAAGTCTATTACAGCAATGAAACAGGAGCGCGGGATGTCAGGCGATAATAAAAAACTTTGGGGGGGGCGCTTCAAAGACGCTTCATCCGAAATAACAGAGAGGCTTTCGGCTTCGGTGCAATATGACGCCAGAATGTATAAACAGGATATAAGGGGCTCTATTGCTCACGCGCGTATGCTTTGCAGGATGGGGATACTATCTGCCGACGAATTGCAGGCCATTGAGAACGGCCTTGCCGCCATAAGGCAGGAAATAGAAAACGGTGAATTTTCTTTTTCTGAAAAACTTGAAGACATCCACATGAATATAGAATCAGCCCTCACCGAGCGCATAGGCGAGGCAGGTAAAAGGTTGCATACGGCGCGTTCCCGAAACGACCAGGTCGCGCTTGATACGCGCTTATACATAACAGACGAAATAAAGGAGATACGCGAAAGCCTTGCAAGCCTCATAATGACGCTTGTATCTCTTGCCGAGAAAAATAAAGATACGGTTATGCCCGGGTATACGCACATGCAGGTTGCGCAGCCGGTAATATTTGCCCAGCATATACTCGCGTATGCCTGGCAGTTCTCGCGCGACACGCGGCGCCTTGATTTTGCCGCAGCTTCGGCATCATCCCTGCCTTTGGGCGTCGGCGCGCTTGCCGGGGTAAACTACAAAAACGACAGGGAATTTCTGCGCTCCGAATTGGGTTTCAATGACATAGCGCTCAACTCAATGGACGCGGTAAGCGACAGGGACTTTATACTTGATTTTCTGTATTTTTCGGCAACGCTCGGTATGCACATGTCGCGTTTATGCGAAGAATTGGTTCTATGGTCGGGCTCGGAATTTTCTTACATAAAACTTGCCGATAATCTTACCACCGGTTCGTCGATAATGCCGCAGAAGAGAAACCCCGACCTTGCGGAGTTAATACGCGGCAAGAGCGGCAGGTTATATGGTAACCTGTTTTCGCTTTTTACCGTACTTAAAGGCCTGCCAATGACATATAACCGCGATCTTCAGGAAGATAAGGAAGGCCTGTTTGATTCGATAGATACGGTAAAGATTAGCATAGAAGGCTTAACCGCGATGATATCTACCTTGGCCGTGAACAAGGAGAGGATGCGCGCGGCTGTTTACAGCAATTTTTCCACAGCTACGGACGCGGCCGATTATCTTGTAAAAAAAGGCGTCCCGTTCCGCGAGTCGCACGCCATAGTTGGCTCCATCGTGCGCTACTGCGAAGATTCGCAAAAGGATTTTTTTTCGCTCGGTGTTGACGAATTTAAAAAGTTTTCTCCCCTCATAGAGGATGATATAATTGACTGCGTAAAACCGGAGGGTTCGACAGAACGCAAACAGTCGATGGGAAGCACCGCGAAGAGCGAAATAGAAAGACAGATCGCGGCGCTTAAAGAAAAATTTGGTTGATTCTTATCAATCTATTATGATAGAATAGTATGTTTTACAGGCAAAAATGACGCGTTTGTCAAACAGGAAAAAGGAAAATAATGCGCAAACTCAAAATATATCTTGATACATCGGTAATAAGTCATTTATATGCGCCGGATACATCGGATAAGATGAATGATACATTAAATTTGTGGGAAATATTCAAACAAAACGAATATGATGTATATATATCCGACACTGTTTTAACTGAAATATATGATTGTCCACAGCCGAAAAGACAAATAATGCTTGAATATTTAAGTCAAATCAAATATAGTGAACTTGAAGAAACAAATGAAATTACGGAATTGGCGGGTAAATATATAACAGCAGGATTTTTAAAGACTAAAAGTTACGATGATTGTATGCATTTAGCGTTTGCGGTTATTAATTATTGTGATATTATTATTTCATGGAATTTTAAGCATATTGTAAATTTAAAAACAATTCAGGCTGTCAATCAAGTTAATTATGCGAATGGTTATTTAAATCCAATTCAAATACTACCGCCTAATATGTTGCTGAAAGGAGATGATTAAAATATGGAAGAACCTAAAGTAAGCCCTGATTTTACAATAGAAGACATACACAAAATAAGAGAATATAACCATGAAATAACTAAAAACATGACTCTGAACGAACGCAAAGAATATTATAATGCAAAAGCTGAAAAGGTAAAAAAAGAAATAACAAAATTAAAAAATTCAAAATCAGTAAAAGTGTAAATTTACAACTTCTGACATCAATAATTTTTTGTTTGATGTAGGGTATTATTGTTTAACATAATAATTTTGGCTTTTGTCTAGGTCTATTTTATTAAATTTAAACTGTTCAAGAAAATTAATTTCCAATAAGCCATCGCCCAGCAAAAT
>Ga0082212_10005999_pt1 | contig 16426 bp, 13 predicted proteins | sample TergutNt197P3_FD_71548 | JGI IMG/M metagenome (GOLD analysis project Ga0082212, IMG submission 71548) | Neocapritermes taracua P3 segment gut microbial communities from Petit-Saut dam, French Guiana - Nt197 P3 | ecosystem: Host-associated > Arthropoda: Insects > Digestive system > Gut ... | reverse complement strand
TCGCAGCGCAACAGAAACTTCGGCTTGTTGCAGCACAGGGGGGTAGAGCTACCGTAATCATTTTCGTATAATGAGTTTGCCAATGACGTTCTGTGTCAAAAAACTGGCGTCAAGGAAATTCATATGGAACCGCTTGTCATCACCGATCATGTCAGGAACTGTGCCTACACCGTTTATGCGGTCATGCTTGCAACAACATTGATCGTCTATGGCGCGGAATGGGTATTCAAGAAGAGCTTGACAAACTTCAAATTGCGATTGAAGTCGTTTTGGCTGATCGTCCTCCTTTTCACGGTGGCCTTCTCCTTCAACAAAATGTTTGCCTTTGTTTTCCTGGCGTTGATCAATTACCTGGCACTCAGGGAGTATTTTTCTCTCATCCCGACACGACGCGCCGACCGAAGAGTGCTTTTATGGGCTTACCTGTCCATTCCGGTCCAGTTTTATTTCATTTACATCGGTTGGATCGTGATGTTCTATCTCATTGTTCCGCTTTACATGTTTTTGCTCATTCCCGTGCGCATGGTGTTCATCGGCGATAATGAGGGTTTCTTAAAATCGTGCGGAACCATTCACTGGGGACTCATGTCAACGGTGTATGCACTCGGTCATTTGGCCGCATATTTGGTCATCCCCGTCGAGAAGAATCCCGCCGGGGGATCGGTGGGAATGCTTTTGTGCATCCTGATCCTGACCGTATTCAATGATTTCGCACAGTTTCTCTTCGGGAAATCGCTCGGCAGGCATAAAATCATTCCGAAAGTCAGCCCGAACAAAACCTGGGAAGGTTTTCTCGGCGGAGTGATTGCGACCACGATCATGGCCCTGTTTTTAGTGCCGTATTTATCGCCGTCGAGCCTTTTCCTCGGTGCGGGCGCGGGTTTCGTAATTGCCGTGACGGGCTTTCTCGGCGATGTGACGATGTCTGCGATCAAACGCGACATCGGCGTCAAAGACACCGGCACGATCCTGCCGGGACACGGTGGAATACTCGACAGACTCGACAGCCTGGTATTCACCGCACCGCTGTTTTTTCATTACACCGTTTTTATGAACAAAATTGATTTGTATGTGCCGTTTTGATAAAGGCTGGTGAGAAGCACACAGATGACACAGATTGAACTGATTTTCACTGATCTGATCTGCGTCAATCTGTAAAATCAGCGTCATCTGCGTGCAGAAAAACGCGCAGGCTCAAAGGAAGAACCCAATGAATCTCTACATGTTAAAATTCCCGTATCGCAAAATATTGCTTCCGTTGGCCAAGAAAATGAAGTTCATCCATCCCGATGTGCTGAGTTATCTTGCGACCGTTGTTGCGTTTGCGACCATGTTTTGCTATCTGTATGCGACAAATATTCCTTCGCTGCTTTTGCTGTCGATTCTGCTGACGTTTGTGCGGATGACGCTCAACACGATTGACGGCGTGATCGCCATCGAACGCGGAAACCTGCGGCTCAAAGGCGAAATCGTCAATGCCTTGCCGGACAGATATTCCGACGTTTCCATCCTCATGGGAATCGGCCTGTCCCCCTTGTGTGCAAGCTGGCTCGGCATGGCGGGAATGGCTTCGATGTTTCTCGTCAGCTACACGGGCATGCTTTCGAAGGCCATCGCGATCAACTGGCAGCATCACGGTCCGCTGGGCAAAGTCGAGCGGCTGATCTTCGTGATGATTTTCTCTCTGCTGGAATACTTTCGTCTCAAGGGTGTCATCGGCAATGTCGGGGCTTATACGTATTTCGAGTGGCTGATGCTGCTGTTTATCGTCCTGGGGCAAGTGACCGTTCTGCGAAGGCTAGGCGCACAATTGAAGGAATGTCGCAAGCTGGATTGGATCAAATACGCGAAGACGGACAAAAGCATCGCGGTCATTTACGAATCGCAAACGGGCAACACGCGAAAGGTCGCGGAGGAAATTGCGAAAGCGTATTGTATTGAACCCGTTGAAGTCGGGGACGCGACGGACATCGACCTTTCTCAATACGACCTGGTTGTTTTTGCTGCGTCTCATCTCGGCAAAAGGATTTTACCGGGCAAAACAAAGGAATTGCTCGACAAAAACCCGACGGTGAAGAACTATGCGCTCGCGACGACATCCGGTGCGCCTGTCGTGAGGATTTTTTCCAACAAGCGAATCATCGCGTACTTTGAGGAGAAACTGGGTAAAAAACCGCTTGCAACGATTAACGTCAAAGGCTATCACGTCAAATTCAAGACCTACAAAAACCGTCCCAACGAAGCGGATTTGCTCGATGCGTTTTTATTCGCCGTCAAAACACGGGAGAAACTTAAACAACAGCCGGAAGAACAACAGCCGGAATGGAGCGTAGCGCAATGACGGGATTGACGGTTATCACAACCTCACTTTTCATACGACCGCGATTCGAGAATGGCGGCGCAGAAGCCCAACGTCGTATTCCCATAGACGTCTTCCCGTTGGGCTTCGAGTCCCTTTTTCAACAAACGCCGGGCACTGGCATGGTCGTCGAGCATCGCACGACTGACTCCAAGCGAATAATACAGTTCAGCTCGATAGTTGCGCATGTTCGGCATGTTCTCGTAATCGTCGGCCATTTTTTCCGTCTGGCCGAAAAGCGGATGATCCTTGTCGCCGTAAGCCGCCAACTGCCGCACGAATACTTTCAACGCTTCGTTGGGGCCATTACCCCTCATCCCCCAATTTTCTTTTTCGATATTTTCCATACAGGCATTCAAGATTTTGTAGAACAATTCTTTGTCGTCAATCCGGGCGGCGAGCGTTGCCTGCTTCGCATAAATGGGGTAGCGGGACTGACCGGGAGACAACATGACCGGCGACGAATCGAAAGTGGTTTGCAGTGCCGCCCTTGCTTTTTCCGTTTCACCGGCGGCGGCTCGCTTCTCCGCAATGAGAAGGTAAAGCGGCGACGCAAAAGGGTCGTCTTTGGTTGGAAAGTCGTCTTTGAGTTGATTGGCAAGTGGTTCCGCTTCATCGACATAGCCGCCTGCCACGAGTATTTCACAAACTTTCCGCAAATACACTCCCAAGTTCACAGCGTGGCCGGTTCTTTCTTCCGCTTGTCGTTGTAGTGCATCCACTTGGGCAACCGCCTTGTCCAGGTACAATGTGCCTTTTTCCTTTTCGCCGCCATTCATCAAGCGAACCGCAATATTGGCGTAATATTCGACGAGGTAGTAATCCCCCCACTCTTTGTCTTTGAACATTGCAACCACTGCCGCTTCGATTTGTTCCGCTTCCTGTGGCGTTTTGCTTTTGCGTGCGTAATACACAATATCGCCGAACGATGTCGTCAAGGCATCATGGCTTGCCACCAACAAGGTATTGGTATTTGGGGAACCGGTGATTTTTCGGAGCGATACGATCGCATCGTCAACAAGACCGAGGTTGAGTTGAGCGTTGATGATTTGCTGGTAGAACCGAACGAAGAGTTCTTGATTGACTTGAGTTAGGTTTCCACCGACTGGGAAAGTCGTTGGATATTCGACGACCGTATCATGATGCTTTACCAGGCGGTCAATCAACTCCTTTGAATTGTAGCGAAAATCCGTGTCGATCATGCGAGTGAGGATTTCGTTATAATAACGGTGATAAACGTAGGCTGGCGCATTGATGTTACTTTTTTCGAAGGCATCAAATTGATCGACTTCTTCCTGCGTACCATTTTTATGGCGTTCTTTCTCCTTTTGGATGATTGCCAGAACGGTACGCTCATTCCCTTCGTTATTGGGACTGCTTCTCACAAAGGCGAGTGCCTCGTCGTTCCGTCCCATCATAGCCAGGGTACAGGGAATAACATACCTTTTGAGATGATTACTACATTCGTTCTCTAATCTCACGCTGTCACGCGCATCTACATTGTCCGTAAGTTGATTCGGCAACTGCAACAAATATTCCAATGCCCGGTTTGCTTCCGCCCGGTAGATTTCCGCATCGTCTTTGTTTGGAAAGTAAGGCGGAAGGTTCGGAATAAGCGACATACGCGTTGCACCATCGTAGTTTTGTGAGGGGACTTTTTCGTAATGGTTTTTCGCAAGGGATTGCTGAATGTAGCGGCTGATATTGCCGTACTCTCTGGTATAGCCCCCCCGCTCAAACAGAGTACCACTGCCGGCAATTTGCCACGCTTCTTCGAATCGTTTTTGTTCGAGAAGGGCATCGCTGACGTAACCGGTGCTAAGCATTCCATACGTCGGGTCTGGCGGCGGCAGCATTTTTTTGAGGAAGGTGATGCCTTCGTCGATTCGGCCTTCGCGGAACAGGCGTTCGGCAATCTGCTTCGATAAAACCGCCGACCTGCGTTTATCGAGTTCCTTTTTCTCTGGTTCTTGATAAGGTTCGATCACGAGCGGCAGCAGGTCAAAGCCGTTGAATTTGATGAGAGCTTCCTGCGATGGAGTTTTCAGATAATCCCCCGAGGTTCCCGAGATAGACACTTCGCTTTGAAACGCCGCTTTGAAGAGCGATTCGTAACTGGAGTCGTCAATTTCGTCAGCACAAGCGACGGAAAGGACCAACGCGGATGACATCAGTGCGGAAAATAGCGAATGTCTCATGGCAAATGCTCCATTGTTTGTTTGTGATACCGAAATGGTTTGTGACACCGTACCAGGAACATTCTATCTTGTGTGCCATGCTTATGCAAGAGAACAACTCACAATATACAGATACTACAATGTTATGAAAGTGGTGTCGAAAAGGCTTGACTCACAAAACGTAGTTGGGTAAAATAAGGGTTTTGGAGACTCTCTGAACATGGCACCCATAAAATTGTTTTTCATGAAGTTGGGCATCCGCTTAATCGGCTCGTGGAGCGACGGCATTCGCATTGCGAAGACGGAAGGGTTTACTTCCGGCATCATGCTCGATTACATCTATAAAAACCGGCCGAGTGGTAGGTTTTTCATCGGCAAGATCATCGACAGGATTTATCTGGGTCACGAGGGTTGGCGCGTTGTGAGGGAACGCAAGGACAATCTGTGCAACCATCTGACACAAGCGATTGATTGGACGCTGCAATCCAAAAACAGCGTTCATCTTTGTGATGTTGCGGCGGGACCGGCGTTGTATATGACCGAGGTTTTGGAGAAATACAAAGATAACAACGTCTCGGCGGAAATCAGAGACCTTGACGCAAGGTGGCTCGAAGAGGCCAAGAGAAGAGCCGACGCCAAAGGACTGAACCTGACGTATCGCGTTGCCAATGCGCTCGAAAAGAGCGATTTCACGTTCGAAACGATTCCGGACATCTTTGTCGCTTCCGGTTTTTACGACTGGTTCAACGATGCGGAGATGATTCAAAAATCGATGCGTTTGATCCATGAAACATTGTCGGAAAACGGGTATTTCGTTTTCACCAATCAGACGGGGCATGTGGCATTGGACATGACCAACCGTCTCTTTGAGGATTTTAATAAGAAACCACTTGAGATGGTCACCTGGGACGCGGCTTTGGTCCGTTCTTGGGTGGAAGAAATCGGATTCACGATTGTGGACGTCCGACAAGACGACAAAGGCTGCTATTCCACTGTGCTGGCTTGCAAGAATCGATAGTGCGGGTTGATGGGGTTCATCTTATGCCTCTGATGCAGGAGCTTGTTTTGCCAAGAAAATCAGGTATAAAGGAGAGTACAACATCTGCGAAAATCCTATTCATCCGTGTCATATGCGTGCTAAAAAACAATGACAACCACCCCTCACTTGATCGAGCGATGGCAAGACGGTCTTCAACGCGACAACGGCGATTTCGTGCCGGTTGTTTTGGAGCGGATACTGGCTGAAGCGGCACGGTCGGATGTCAGTGACGCCCACTTTCAGCCGGGGAAACACGGCACGGAAGTCCGGTTTCGGCAAGACGGAGTTTTGCAAATTTTGGGAAGTCTGCCGGCGGAACTGACGGCGCAAGTCGCCGCGCGGCTCAAAGTGCTTGCCAATTTGCTCACGTATAAGATCGACGCACCGCAGGAAGGCCGCATTCGTTCGGGCGTTGTCCCGGGCGTCGAAAAAGAGATGCGGGTCAGTACGGTGCCGACCTTGTACGGCGAGCGCGTCGTGGTGCGATTTTTTTCTGAGGAAACGCGATACCAATACGCCGATGAACTTGGTTTGCCGCCGGACATTCGCGACCGATTGTTGCAGTCCGCCCGTCGAAACAGCGGTGCCATTCTGCTGACCGGGCCGTCGGGCAGCGGCAAAACGACGACGGCGTATGCCCTGTTGCGTGAATTGGCCGACCGCGGCGAGACCACCCGAAGCATCGTGACGCTCGAAGACCCCATCGAACACGCACTGGAGGGAATCGCCCAGGTTGAAATCCGGCGAAATCACGACCTCACGCTCGACAAGATGATCAAATACATGATGCGGCAAGACCCCGAAGTGCTGTTCGTCGGCGAAATCCGCGACCGCATGACCGCCGAGGCCGCCATGCAAGCCGCTTTGACCGGCCACCTGTTGATCACGACCTTTCACGCGGGCAGTGCCGCCGAATCCATCGGACGGCTTTCCGAAATCGGCATCGAACCGTTTGCGCTGCGCAGCGGGATTTCCTGCGTGTTGTGCCAGCGATTGGTGCGAAAACTCTGCGCGACTTGTGCGGAAAAGCAAACCGGCAACATCACGCTGACCATCGGACGGGAGCAGTTCAACGTTTCGGAATATTCGCTCCCGAAAGGTTGCGAGCGTTGCAACGGCACGGGCTATGCAGGTCGTGTTCTGCTCACCGAATCTTTGCCGCTTGAGAACGTCAACGTGATGCGAGCGATGTTCGACCGTCCCGACATGCAGGCGATTGCCGAACTGGCTGTCCAAAACGGTATGATCCCGATGAGCGTCCGAGCGGTTGCCCTGATCGAATCGCATGAAAGCTCGCCGCAGGAAATCCGCCGCGTGTTCGGGTGAGAAACCAGAGCCTGTCGCGTAAGTACGGAAATCAGATATGCGTACCCAGTAAGCGGTCGAATCAGAGCCGCAATCGTGAGATTGCAGAAAAAGAGCCGGGGAGGAGTGATCCCAAAAAACATTGCTGCGCTTCGTCCCCGGCTCTTTTCTCATTCTCTCACGTGCGCGGCTCTGATTCGGCGGTCACTGTGGTCGCTCTGCCATTGTGACACCAAAGATCATTCGGCATCAATCCCGTCGGTTTCGGCCATCACCGATTCGATGAAGCGGTTGACCTCGTCGGCCTTGTACAGCGGCAGGACGTGGCGGCCGTTGACGGTCATGTTGGGTGTTGTGTGGCTGCAAATCAGGACGTGGTCGTGCGTGCCGTGGATTTGGTACAACAGGAACGGGTAACGCTCGGACGGGTCAAGCGTGAAATCATGCCGCCATGATTTCGGGTCAAGCGTCCAAGTAAACAGCATTCGCAACTGTTGCGCGAACAGCCATGAGTTACAACCGAACAGTTGCTGCAAAATGATGACGCGTTCCGGTGACCGCAAGCGTCGTGCCAACGGCATCAAGCACCTTGCAACGCTTTTGACGAGAAAATGCCCGGCAGCGATGACACGCGGCGTGTATCGGCAGAAAAAATAGCCCGGTCGGTAGCGTTTCGGGAACTCCGACGGCTTACGAATCGTCGCAATGAGAATACAGGCTTTTGTGTTGAAGTGCGCCGCGATCATCGGGGCCAGCATTCCGCCAAGCGACAGCCCAGCCACGTAACAGGGACGGTCGCCTACTTGCCCGGCAATCGATGCGGCGAGTTTGTCGGCGTAATCTTCGAGTGTGTCACGGGAATTCGGCTCGACCCACGGAACGGTAATCACTTCGCGAAAAGTACAGGCCTGCCGCTGAAAAATTCTCTCATCCGCCGCCAACCCCGACACGAGTATCAAGGGATATTTGTTGTCGATCAAATCTCTGCATTCTATGGGGAAAAGACGCAAATCAATCCCGTTGTTCAATTTCTTCCGTCGTCAGGCCGGTAACTTTGGCAATCATAGCGGAATCAAAACCCTCATTTTTCATAAATGATAGTTGATTGTGGCAAAAAAATCAAGGCGAAATCACCAATCTTTCGCCTCAAGCAACCGCTGCACGTATTTCGACAGAATGTCGGTTTCGATATTGACCTTATCGCCGATTTTGCGACTGCCAAGCGTGGTCACGTTGAGCGTAAAGGGAATCAGCGCAACGCTAAAACGGTTTTGTTCGCAGACAACCAGCGTCAGACTGACACCGTCAACGGCGACGGAACCTTTTGAGGCCATTTGCGAGGCCAGTTCGGCAGGAACGGCAAACCAGTAGTCTGCCCATTCGCCGTAGTCTTTGACTTCGACCAATTCTCCCTGACCGTCGATGTGACCACTGACGAAATGACCGCCCAACCGGTCGCCGACGGCCAATGCCCGTTCGAGATTCACCGGCGAACCGGTGACCAGATCGCCCAAATTGGTTCGGGCAAGCGTTTCCGGACCGGCTTGAAAGGTCATCGTTGTTTCGCCGGTTTCCACAACGGTCAAACAACAACCGTTGACCGAAATACTGTCGGCCACTTTCGTGGTCGAACGAATGGTCGGTTCTTCAATCACAAGCCGACACCCCGGTGGTTCAGGGATCAAATCGGCAACACGGCCCAAGGCTTCTACAATTCCTGAAAACATGTTTTTGCGTTGTTCTTTGCGAGTGGTTGGTAGCGAGTGGTTTGTACGATAGCGAAATGAAGGCAGGGCGGCAACGCCGTGACCGCCGCGTTATTTGGAAACGTAAACAACTCCGGATGCCTGGAGTTTTTGTTTCAAAGAATCCGCCGAGGAAAAATCGGTGTCTTTGAAGACATACTTGAGGAATACCTCTTGCCGATTGATCGCGTCAATGGCCTGCGACCACTTTGACGGAGACTTTTGCTCCAAATCGTCGGCACAGTCGAGGCATAAGGCAAGATAAGCGATTCCGGCCAATGCCGCCGCATTTTCCTGTGAGTCGAACTCCTGGGTTATTCGTGTTCGAGTCAGGGCAAAGGTCTCTTCCCGAATGCGTTTCAATTCCTTGATGGAAAGAACGTTTTTCGGTTGCTCTGCTTTGATGGCATAGACTTTGCCGTCATCAGAATCGAGAATCTGTCCACCCGATGCAACGATATGCTTTTCGGCCATTTCGATAAGACGATCACCGAAGGAAGTGATCGTTTCGTCCGACGGCATGTCATCCCGCCGCGTGTTTTTATAGACATCCTTGCAGACCCAGCCCTGATTGCGAAACCATTGATTGCCGCATATAACGCCGAGGATTGTTCCCGCCGTGGCCGCCGTATTATCGCAATCCCAGCCGAAATTGAAGGCGTAAGTCGCCGTTTGCACATAATCGCCTTGTCCATAAACCAAGGCGGCCACTGTCGCGGCGGTGTTCAATTCATAACCGTTGCGATCCCTGATATTACCACCGTTTCGCGTGTAGGCGTCACGTATGAGTCGCCGTGTTTTTCGCCAATCCGTCGGGTTTTCCGCACACCATATCCGCGTTTGACGAATCACGCCGGCCACCTGACTCTCAGGATCGACAGCCAATAACCCGATGTCGAGCAAGGTCGAAATATCATTCTCCTCAAAAGCAGCAGAGATCATGCTTGCGAAAAACTGCGTAGTCTGGAGCGGCTCGGCATCGACGGGAATGATGAGATAATGCGTGGCAAGCCGGGAAGCGGATTGCGGCATGAGTGGGGACATTTGCCCGAACATCTCGCAAGTGAATTGACCTGCAATGTTAAACTCGGCCCACGGATTGACGGAAGCGGCTCCTGTCACTTCGGGAGACACACCCAAACTCAAAAGATGCCTGACATATTGATGCGAACACCAAATATGCCGGTTGATCTTCCGTTGCCAGATCGCCGACAGCGTATCATAAGGCACGAACAGGCCATGTTCCTGCATGGCAACGACATAAACCCATTCGATGTCGGTATCGTCGTCCGCTTCCGCACCGTCAGGGAGTGCCGGTGTATAATCCGTGACATTTCCCGGCTCGTCGATGAATCGCATCTCGTATTGAATGCCGTTCAGGTTGGCAAAAATTTGCCCGATCAGGCCGCCGCGAATTTTGTCCTGAATCTCTTCCGCAGAGCGCAAGGTCAAATGCCCGTCATCCGGCTTGCCTTGCGAAAACGCCATCACGGGAAAAACGAAAGGCAAACTCAAAATAACTGCATAAAAAACTGTTCGGAACATTGGTTCAATCCCTCTCTCCATGAGCGTTATTTTCATCGCTACTCTTCCCCGTCTTCTGAGTCATCGAAGGTGTCTTCATCCGTAGCAAGGTCGTCAAAGTCTTCAAAATCGTCGCTCAAGCCGCTGCCGTCATCAAGTTCTTCGGCATCATCCGTATCGGTACTGTCGAGACCATCGTCGTCAAGGTCGCCGAGGTCTTCAAATTCATCGTCAGGCAGTTCCTCGAAGTCTTCATCGAAATCGTCATCAAAATCATCATCGTCGATGTCGAAATCGTCGTAATCATCGTCGTCCCAACCGGAGGACACAACAGGCGGAAAGTAAGGGGCGGGTGACATGAGTGTGGAGTGTGGAGTGTGGAGTGTGGAGTGTGGCGCAAAGGATACAAATAGGCTACTTATTTTTTATTGTATGCAACTTTTTACCTTATGCAAAGGGCGGTAATGAAAAACGTCAAACAAAAACGCGCGTAAACACTTCACAACGCAAAAGACACCGTTAAAATGAATTGAGCATTGGATTACCATGCGTCTCACAGGGTGAGGCGGCTAACTCCACACACCACACTCCTGGAACAAAACCATGTACCGGACAAAGACTTGCGGCGAATTACGATCTCAAAACACAGGAAACGACATCACACTCAGCGGCTGGGTTGATTCGTATCGAAATCACGGCGGTTTCCTGTTCATTAATCTGCGTGACAGGTACGGCATTACGCAAGTCGTGTTTACACCGGCAGTTGGGGAAGGATTTTTTGAAGTTGCCCAAGCTCTCCGGCTCGAAGACGTGATTCAAGTCATTGGCAAGGTCAACCCCCGACCGGATGGCATGGTCAACCCGAAAATGCCGACCGGTGAAATCGAGGTGCAAGCCATTTCTGTAACGCTTTTGAATAAATCGGTGCCGGTGCCGTTTTTACCGTCCGAGTTTGATTTACCTTCGGAGGAAACGCGGCTGAAATACCGTTACCTCGACCTGCGACGACCGGAAATGCAACGTACGCTTGTGCTTAGGCATAAAATCACGAAGGTCATGCGAGATTATTTCGACGAACTCAACTTCGTCGAGGTCGAAACGCCCATGCTCGGCAAAAGCACGCCAGAAGGTGCCCGTGATTACCTCGTACCGAGCCGAGTGTCGCAGGGACACTTTTACGCACTCCCCCAATCCCCCCAGCTTTACAAGCAAATTTTGATGATTGCCGGGATGGATCGTTATTTCCAAATCGCCCGATGTTTCCGCGACGAAGACCTCCGAGCTGATCGCCAGCCGGAATTTACGCAACTCGACGTCGAAATGGCCTTTGTCGAAATGGAAGACATTATTTCGGTCATCGACGGCCTTATGGTGCGGCTATGTAAAGACTTGCGTGGCGAGGAACTGACGCTGCCGATTCCGCGAATGACCTACGACGATGCGATGGAACGGTTCGGCCATGACTCGCCCGATTTGCGTTTTGGGATGGAATTGATTGACGTGACGGATTTGGCAAAACAATGCGAATTCCGCGTTTTCAAGCAACCTGCCGAATCGGGTGGGCGCGTTCGGGGAATCAACGCCAAAAATGTTGCCGACAAATATTCGCGGAAGGCCATCGACGAGCTCACCGAATTCGTGAAATTGTACGAGGCGAAGGGGCTGGTCTGGTTCAAGGTCGAAGCCGACGGCAAACTGGGGGGTTCGAGTGCGAAAAACTTCGACGAGGTCATGTTGCAGAAAATCGGCGAGCGGCTCGGTGCGGAACCGAACGACCTGCTGCTCTTCTGTTGCGACACGTTTGATGTCACTTGCAAGGCGTTGAACGCATTGCGTCGCAAATTGGCGGCGGAATTGAAGTTGTACGATCCGTCAAAGCTGAACATCTCTTGGGTTGTCAAGTTCCCGATGTTCGCCCCGGATGAAGAAACCGGCGGTTGGACCCCCATGCACCACCCGTTTACCGCTCCGTTGGTTGAAGACCTGCCCAAGCTGAAAACCGACACGGCGGCGGTGCGAGCCCAGGCGTATGACCTGGTGATTAACGGTTTCGAGGCCGGTGGCGGAACGATTCGTATTCATGACACGACCGTGCAAAGCGAGGTCTTTTCGCTGATCGGGCTTTCGCCGGCAACGGCACAATCGCAATTCGGCTTCCTGCTCGAAGCTCTGAAAATGGGTGCCCCCCCACATGGCGGCATCGCACTCGGTCTCGACCGCTTGGTCATGCTCTTCGCAGGGCTGGACAACATCCGCGACTGCATCGCCTTCCCGAAAACGGCAAAAGCCTCTTGCCTGATGACCAACGCTCCCAGTCCGGTTGTTCAGCAACAACTCGACGAACTAGCGATTCGCACAACGGTTGGTCTTCCGAAACCAGAGCCCGCTGTGTAAGCACTCGTCATGAAAAATGAATGCTGTATCAATGCAGAAATCGTGCTTATCGGCGGAGGACCGGCGGGTATGATGTGTGCCATTGCCGCCGGGCAGAGTAACGATGCCAAAATCGTGTTGCTCGAAAAAAACGATCAGCCGGGCAAAAAACTGCTCATCGCCGGTTCGGGACGCTGCAACCTCACGCACGCCGGACCGATAGCCGGTTTTTTCGAACATTACGGCGAACACGGGCAATTCGTCCGGCCTGCGTTGTTGCGTTTCACGAATGACGATCTTTCCCGATTTTTTACGGAACGCGGACTGCCGCTAATCGAATTGAACGATGGCAAGCTGTTTCCGAACACCGAATCAAGCCGCGATGTGCAACAGGTTCTGCTCGATGCCTTGCATGATTCCGGTGTTGTGCTTCGTTGCAACGCGCCGGTTGAAACCATCGAATTTGCCCACGACGGCACGTTCCTGTTGCGTATTGCAAAACATGCTACGACAATCCGTGCGCAGCGTGTCGTCATTGCGACGGGTGGCAAGACTTACCCGGCGACCGGCTCGACGGGGGACGGTTATCGATTGGCCAAATCGCTGGGGCATACCATTGTCGAGACAGTTCCGGCCTTGACACCGGTGCGAGTGCGTGATTATCCGTTGGCCGATTGCGCCGGGCTGTCGTTTGAAAACGCTTCCGTCCGGCTTTTCCGCAACGGCAAAAAAATCGTGACAGCGGAAGGCGATTTGTTACTGACGCATCACGGCCTCTCGGGACCGGTCATACTCGACATGAGCCGCGACGTTCGCCCGGGCGACGACATACATGCGTCGTTTGTCACTGGCTTTGCCGACGCAATTGCTTTCGAGAAACAATTGACACAAGATGCACCCGCCTTTGGCAAAAAGAGCGTCAAGAATCTGCTCGCAAAATACGGCGTTCCCGAACGCTTGCTTGTGCGATTGTTTGAGCAAAACAATATTTCGCTTGAGTTGGCCGCCGCCGAATTGTCACGGGAAACTCGCAAAATGCTGGCACGTCTGTTGGTCGAGCATCCCTTTCCCGTTGCGAAACTCGGCGGAGACAACGAGGCGATGGTCACACGCGGTGGTGTTTCGCTTGCCGAAGTCAACCGCAATACGATGCAGTCGCGACTCGTGCCGGGACTGTATTTTAGCGGCGAAGTACTCGACATCGACGGCGACACCGGCGGTTACAATCTGCAATTCGCCTTCTCGTCCGGCAAACTTGCGGCGGATTCGATGTTCCAGCGGGGGCATCGTAAGGCTTCCGCCGGAAAATAAAAAGCCGGCACGATGTTTCGGCGGTCACGGCGTGACCGCCCTGCCTTTCTTGCCGCCGCAATGGTGCTCACTACGATCACCGTGAACGTGATACGTCCCAATCTACTTTGGCAATTTTTTCATGCAAGAGCAGTTTTTGGCCGGGTTTCATCGCAAAGAACACGAATCTCTGATTCCCCGCTTTTTTGAAAAAAAAACAAAAACCTAAAAATTCAAAATATTGCTTGTATTTTCAATAAAGACCTGCTACAATGACCTCGCTCTATAAATATTGTGTATTAATGTCTGAGTAGAATAAACGACACTTTTCACGGGGAGGAACCATCCCATGTCGGATCAGGCACCCAGCTTTTCCTCGGTCAATCTGGACCAACTCATCGGGCTTTGTGACGAAATCGCGGCACTGGTTCGCGCGGGCTTGCCGATTGAAACGTCGCTCGCCGACCTGAGTCGCGACGAGCAAACCAAAACGGCCAGGCATCTTGCGCAATTGGCCGAACAACTCGGCACGGGAAAATCGCTCGCCGAAGCCATTCGCAACGATCCCGTGTTTCCGCCGGTTTACGCCGCCGTTGTTGAAGCCGGCATTCAATCCGGCAACCTCGCCGGGGCACTCGATTCCATCGCACAAAGCGGTCGAATGCTCCGTGATTGCCGAACCTTTCTCGTGCAAACGGCCTTGTACCCAATGGTGCTTTTCACCACGATGTGGTTCGTCTTCACCGGCTTGCTCCTCTTTGTCGGACGGGGTTTTGTCGAAACGTTTGAGGCGTACAGCATCACCATGCCGATTCTCGCGCCGATTCAATGGGCGGCAACTCATCCGGCAAACGCGGTGGTCGTCATGACGCTCGTGCCGATTGCGTTATGGACGGTTTTTCTGTTGTGGTGTGCCAAATCGTCACGCGGCAACCTGATTCAATCCGCCGGTCACAGCGGGCTTTTCAACTGGGTACCCTGGCTCGGACGCGCTGCCGGACAAATGCAGGTCGCAACCTTCGCCCAAATTTTCGCGATGCTGATAAGATCGTCGGTGCCGCTTGACCAGGCGATTCTCCTGGCCGCCAAAGCAACCAGTGATCGTTACTGGCCGAAGGAAAACCTCGAGCAATTGCGGCAACGCATCGCCGGAGGACGTGAAAACCCCTATCCCCGTTCGACGATTTCGCCGCTGATTATCTGGGCCTTGGGCATTACGGAGCAATCCGTTTTGCTGGAAGGCCTGGAGCAGTACGCGAAAATCGCACGGGTTCGCGCCGATTTGCTCATCGCCCGATGCGAATTGATCCTGCCGGGCGTCGTCACCTTTGCCTTCGCCGCACTGATCGGTGCGTGCTATTGCCTGACCGTCATTTGGCCTTATACGCATATTTTGCAAGTGCTGACAACGTTTCGCGGGTAGAGGTTAGTGGCTGGTGGCTGGTGGCTAGGGAATAGGGGATAGGGAATAGGGAATAGGGGATAGGGGCTAGGGAATAGGGGATAGGAGTGTCAACGCATCCCGTAGGGATGCATCGCTCGGTAGAAAGCAATGCCCCCTCATCAATCAACTGCATCCCGTAGGAATGCAACCACAATGAGGGAGCAATGCGACCCGCAATCCGTCCGTTGTCACCAGCGCAATACAGGGACGCATTCCTACGGAATGCGAATAGATTTTTGGGGGGATTTGTTTCTACCGAAAGATGCATTCCTACGGAATGCCAGACCCATATAACCCGCTTGTGCGTTAAAACAGGACAACTACACATCATACAATCGCCGTATTCGTACCGGAGTTGTTGATTTTTATGTCACTAGCGCAATAACCCGTTCAAAAAGAGATGACCGGAGATGAATCAAAGAGAACATTGTTTTCCGTAAAGATCATAAAAGTGTCTTTGCGCCAAATCAAATCATCGAAAAGGCAAAGAACATTGACTAATCGGAGGATAAAATCATGTCGATTTCAAAGAAGAACGTCTCGAAAATGAAAAAAATCATCTCGAATGCAAACAAAAGCGCGCGATTTTCGGAAAAAAACAAGGCCGCAAAATCGTTAAATGCAATATTTAGCACGCAGATAACGCAGATGATACGGATTTACGCAGATATTCTTTAAAAAATCAGCGCAAATCCATAAAATCTGCGTCATCTGCGTGCTAAAAAAACCAGCCACTCACCACCAGCCACTATGTTCACTACCGACGGCAACACGATGCTCCTCATAGCCCAGGCGGTTAAATCGCGTGTGCCGTTGGCCGATGCCATTCGGTTGAGCGTCGAAGACCGTCGGCACAAGCCCGATGCGTTGGAAACGTCGCTGTTGCGTTTGGCCGGTTTGCTCGATGAAGGTCACGATCCCAAAACGGCGATCAAGCAGGTCGGTTTGCCGCAAGCGGTCGTCGGCATGTTTGACATGGCACTGCAAAACCCTGACTTTGCCGGTACTTTCGACGTATTGGCTCAATTGGAAAACTCCCGTGTCGCTTCCACTCAACGTCTGGTGATGGCGTTTTCCTATTTGGCGTTTTTGTGCGGCGTGTTGTTGCTGAGTCTGCTGTTGTTCCTGACGTTTATTGCACCACACTTTGTGCTCCTTTTTCGGGAATTT
>Ga0082212_10005998_pt1 | contig 16427 bp, 18 predicted proteins | sample TergutNt197P3_FD_71548 | JGI IMG/M metagenome (GOLD analysis project Ga0082212, IMG submission 71548) | Neocapritermes taracua P3 segment gut microbial communities from Petit-Saut dam, French Guiana - Nt197 P3 | ecosystem: Host-associated > Arthropoda: Insects > Digestive system > Gut ... | reverse complement strand
TGCCCCTGCCCCCCGGAGCCGGTGAAGCCTATGAGCTGAGCCGCCCGGTTCGCATACGGATAAACCCGCCTCGTCTCTTCCCTGAAATATATGGCCTTTATGCCGTTGTCCGTTTTGAACCGCCGGACTTCGTCGGCCACTGACATCTCTACCCCGTGTTTTACATTTTCGTCTTTTCTCTCTTTTTTCGCGGTTTTCGCGTATAGTTCGCCATAATCGACGCCGAGCAGCTCCGACAGCCCCCGGGCTATCAGCTCGGCTTCTTCTTCGTCCTTTATGTCCGCAGGCGAGATGAAAACCTGTTCCACCTGGGTGTTCTCCGCCAGAACCGTCATGTTCCGGTCGTAAATGCTCCCCCTCTGAGGGGCCAGGGGGATGTCGCCCGTGCGCTGCGCGGTGACTTTTTCCTGATATGATTTGTAATTTACGACTTGTATGTCATAGAGCTTGAACAGCAGGCCGGCGATTGAAGCGGCCGCCAATGCTCCGATTATTAGCATACGCATGGGTCTGAATTTGTAATCAATGCCGTTCAAAAGCTTCCTCCTCCCGGCCTATTTTTTGAATATGGCGGACATTATGTCCGGCAAATCGACAAACGAGCTTCCCTTTTCTTCGACCACTTCCGCCTTGTCGCCCGATTTTCCCGATATGTATTTTTTTTGGATCGAATTCGATTCTTCTTTCACCATCTCCAATTTGTTCACGGCATAGTCTATGTAAAACCCGATGTCGTTTTTGTTGTCGAGCTCGTTTTTCAAGTTTTTTTCTTTTTTTGATTCGGAGTTTATTTTGTCGTTCCAGTCGTTTATTTCGCAATTTTGCTCATTGAGGACTATCTGCGAGACGATCAGGCCGAACAAAAAGGCCGACACGATGAAAAGGCCGAAAATGGCCTCCGCAGGGAACTTTTTGGTTTTGGCCGCGATGGTTTTCACCTCTATGTTCACAGCTTCCCGCGCCGCCTTCTTCGCCCTTTCCCTGCGCGCCTTTTCGATTATTCTTTTTCTCGCCAACGGAGTCGTCAGCTCTTTGCCCGTTATTATTTTTCTGCGCCTGTTGGGATATTTCCGGTCTTCGCGCAGCCGGTCCCTGTATCTGCCCGCGTCCCTGGCCCGCCCGGGAACGCGCAAAACCCCGGCGCCGGCCGCGTTCACGTTTGCGTTGCTCATGGCGCGAAGCGACTGCCCGGCCTTCGTCGGCTTTGACGAGCCGCCAATACGATTTCTTTGCGTCATACGATCTCCCCCTATCGTTTTTTCGCATATATTTGATTTTTGACCTACCGGGATTGGCTACAACTTTTCCAATACCCTCAACCTGGCGCTTTGTGAGCGCGGATTTGTTTTTATTTCTTCTTCGCCCGGATACACGGGTTTCTTTGTCACGATTTTTGAAGTCGCCCTTTTTTCGCAGATGCAAACCGGAAAATCCGGGGGGCAAACGCAATCTTTTTCATAGTATCCGAAGCATTTTTTCACGGCCGAGTCTTCGCCTCCGTGAAACGCTATCACCGCGAGCCTCCCGCCGCTTTCCAGCATCTGCTCGACCGAGTCCAAGGAAGGCTTTATGATGTTTATCTCGTCGTTGACAAAAATCCTTATCGCCTGGAATGACTTTTTCGCGGGATGCCCGGAGCCGTACCTCACGTTTCTTAGCGCGTTCTTTATTATGCCGGAAAGCTCCAAGGTGGTTTCAATTGGCTTTTTTGCCCTTTCTTTTATGATTGCATCCGCGATGAGCCCGGCGTATCTTTCGTCGCCGTTGTTATAAAGTATCTCTTTCAGTTTGTTTTTGTCGAATGTGTTCACCGCGACCGCGGCGGTCAGCTCCTGGTCTTTTTCCATCGTCATCTTCAGCGGCGAATCTTTCATGTATGAAAATCCCCGGTCGGAATCGATTTGAAAAGAAGAGATCCCCAGATCCATCAGCGCGCCGTCTATTTTTTCATAGCCCAATTTTTTTGCTATGTTTTCTATATTCACAAAGTTATCGTTGACGAAATATATTTTGTCTTCGTGGGCTTTCAGTTTTTCGCGCGAGAACGCGATCGCGTCCGAATCACGGTCGACGGCTATCAATTTCCCGCCGCGCAGCCTTTTTGCGATCTCCAGCGAGTGCGATCCGCCTCCAAGCGTCAGGTCGCAGTAAACGCCTTCGGGCTTTATCCGCAGATATTCAATCGATTCGGTTTTCATCACGGGACAGTGGTTGAATTGGGCTTCCATATTGTAAAACAACGCCAATCGTCATGTTGTAAAGCCGTTTTGCTTACACCCTCCGGCCATTTTTTCGAAAGCTTGGTTTCGTGGCGGGAATATTTTCATTATACATCAAGAAAAAAAGAATGTCAATAATAATTTGCCAGACATCTTAAAAATTTTTAAAATGTCTGGCAAATGTTAATATATTTGTCACATTTCCGGGTTTTTCGCGATGCGGCGTGGCAAGCGCATTTGTTTACACCATGATTTTTTTTGGATTGTTCCCTAAAATTTCACAGATATACAGATGCACTTTTGGGGGCACGTAACCGGATATATCTTTATCGTAGGCGATCATCTCCCTGACAAACGTCGAGCTCATGTGCGAATGCTCGGGTTTCGCGGGGATGATCAGCGTGTCTATGCCGCCGCCTATTTCCCTGTTTATCGTGGATTGCATGCACTCGTATTCATAATCGATTATATTGCGCGCGCCCTTTATGATAAATCCCGCGCCTTTTGATTTGGCGTAATCCGCGAGCAGTCCGTTCGTGGCCTCGACCGTGATCTTTTTCCGCCCGTCGATTTCCCCGCAGGCGAGCTCGAGCATTTCCTGCCTTTCTTTTGCGCTGAACATCGTCTTTTTCATGGAGTTTTCGAAGGATGTCACATACAGTTTGTCGAACAGCCTCGCCGCCCTGGCGATCATGTCGATATGGCCGTTTGTCACGGGATCGAATGTGCCGGGAATCACGCAAATATTTTTATCCTCCATCGGCCTCCCCTTTTTTTGCCGCTGTTTCCATCGTCAATATCGTTATGTGAATTTTTCCGTATTTATACACCCTGCTTTTTTTGATTTTTTCCGCCATTTTTTCGCCCAGACCCAAAACCGGCTGCTCCCCGTCGCCGCTCTCGCAAATTATGAGCCCGCCATCCGATATGAATTCATTTTTTATGATTTTTCTCACGCACTCGCCTATCAGCCTTTTCCCCGATTCATAGGGCGGATCCATGAAAATGATATCGAATTTCGCAAAATCTTTCAGCTTTTTTTGCCCCGCCAAATAATCCGCATAGTCGCATTGGAATATGTCGCACCTGTCGCGGAGCTTCGCTTTTCGCGCGTTTCTCGCTATGAGCTCCGCGCATTCCGCTTTTGAGTCGACGAACGCCGCCTCCCTCGCCCCCCTGCTCAGCGCCTCGAGGCCGAGCTGCCCGGTGCCCGCGAACAGATCCAGGACCCTTGCGTTCGCCAATTCGAAATTTATCGCGTTGAAAAAATTTTCCTTCGCCCTTTCAAGCGTGGGGCGGGTGTCCTCGCCCTCCAAGGTCTCGAGAATCGTCCCGCGCGCTTTTCCCGCTATGATCCGCATTCGCACCTATTCTTTCTCTTGCTCCCCGGGCGCGGAATTGAAATAGCTCATTATATTTTCCGCGTCCGTTTTCGTTATCGACTTCACTTCTGCGAGCTCCTGCCCGGTGGCTTTTTTCATCTCCTCCACCGACTTGAATCGCTCGAAGAGATTCTTGATTTTGGCGGCGCCAAGCCCTTTTATATCCTGTAAAGCCGATGACTTTACAGATTTCCTGCGCTTTTTGTCCATGCGTTTTAAGGCGTACCTGTGGACTTCCTCCTGTATTTTATAGAACAAGACAAACACCGTCTGGTCTTTGGCTATGTTTATCTCCTTCTCCCCGTCGGTCAGAACCCGGGTTTTGTGAAATTCGTCTTTCACCATCCCGAATACCGGGATTTGGGCTATCGCGCCGCGGCTTTCCGAAAATTCGGCCAGAACTTTTTTTATCGCCGACACATGTCCCTTGCCCCCGTCGAGCAAAATCAAATCCGGGAGTTTCCCGAACCCGTTTTCTTTGCCCTCGCCCTCCGCGTCGCCGTAATGGCCGAACCTTCGCCTCACAGCCTCGCCCATCGAAGCGTAATCGTCCTGGGCGTCCGTCACCGTTTTCATGTTGAAGCTTTTGTAATCGCTTTTTTTGAAAATCCCGTCCTGCAGCACTATCATCCCGCAGGTGATATTGTCCGCGCCCGAATTCGACACATCGTATGCCTCCATCCTCTGCGGCACGACTTCAAGGCTCAAAATTTTCGCCACTTCGGCGAGCTTGTTTGTTTCCCTCGAATATTTTTCCTTATACAGCCTTTGGTTTTCCTTCGAGTTCGTGACTGCCAGATCGACTGTTTTTTTTTGTTCGCCTTTTTTCGGGCATGCGATTTTTATTTTGCTTTTCGCCTTTTCGCCCAGCCACTCCTGCAATAAATCGATGCTTTCCTCGTTCATGCCCACGCTCGACAAAATCTGTTTGGGGACGAAATCGCGGTTCATGTAATATTCTTGCAAATATTGCATGAACCCCTCTTCATCCAAGATTTCGTCGCAGGCGAAATGCTCGGTTATCTTGTCGACCATGATTCCGTTTCTTATGACAAACACGGAAACGCATGAGCTCGTGTCGCCCACGTACACCCCGAAAACGTCCTCGTCCACGTCCGGGGCGGCGACTATCCTCTGTTTTGAGCGCAGCTTCTCGAGGGCGAATTTTCTGTCCCTGAACTGCGCCGCTTTTTCGAAATCCAAATCCTCCGAAGCTTTTTCCATGCTTTTATCGTAAAGTTTTATCAGATTTTCATAATCGCCCTTTATGAACATGATCACGTCGTCTATCACGCTTCTGTATTCTTCCGCGCTCACGCTCCCCGTGCATACCCCCATGCATCTGCCAATCCTCAGATTCAGGCACGGGCGCCTCTTTTTTATGTCTTTCGGGAATTCGTTCTTGCAGGCGGGCAGCTTGAAATGCCTGTCTATCTCGTCTATGAGTTCGTATATGCTGCCCCTGTTCGAGTACGGCCCGAAAAAAAGGGACTTGTCGCCGGGGGCCCTCGCCCTGGTGACTCCAAGCGACGGATATTCGCCCTGTATGTTTATTTTCAGGTAAGGGTAATTCTTGTCGTCCTTCAGCCTTATGTTGTATTTCGGCGCGTGCAGCTTTATGAGCTGGTTTTCCAAAATCAGCGCTTCTATTTCGTTTCCGGTTATTATGAAATCGAAGTCATGTATGTTTTCGACAAGCTTGTTCGTTTTGTAGTCCCTGTGCGGATAAAAAACAAAATACTGCGAAACCCTGTTTGCCAGATATTTGGCCTTGCCTATGTAAATTATCTTGTCCTTGTCGTTTTTCATCAGGTACACGCCGCTTCTGTGCGGCAGCGACTGGGCCTTTTTTTTCAGCGCTTTCATGCCCGCCTTTGCCGCTTCGTTTTCTATATCATCCATATCATCCATAAAAACTCTTTTCCAAAGCGACACGAAACAGGCTGCGCCCGCCTTTGCCGCAAGCACGCCCGTTTATGCCGTTATTCGCTGCGCGATTATTCATTGATCCCTTTTTGGATCAGCTCCACAAGCCCGCCAAGGGCTTCCTCTTCGTCCACCCCGTCCGATATCAGGGTTATCGTGGTCCCTTTGCCTATGCCAAGGGAAAGCACGCCCAAAAGGCTTTTCGCGTTGACCCTCCTGTCGCCCTTTTCGACCCATATCGAGCTTTTGTAGGAATTGGACTTCTGGACGAAAAACGTGGCGGGCCTCGCGTGCAGCCCCACATTGTTCTGAACTGTAACGTCTTTTGAAATCATCGCTCATCTCTCCCGTAAAATAAATGAAACACCGATATCATAATTGTAGCACAGATTCCGCCGGAAATCAACGGTTATTTTTTTGTTAATAATAATTTAACATCTTGTCACTCATCCACTTTTTTCACGCTTATTATCCTTATCCATCCCTCCAAATTCCCGGTATGCACAAAAAATTCCTTGTTCGGGGCCACGAACTGGTTTCCGTTTATCATGAATTCCCCGTCTTTCGTGATCCTTCCGCTGCTTTTCATGACGCCTATCACATCGATCCTGCCCGGCTTTTCGGTTTCCACTATAGTGCCGCTCAAATCCACGACATGCTCGAGCGCGGGGTTCCTGACGTCGAGTATCTCCTTTATTTCCCCGATTTTTATGCTGTCGATGTTCACGTAAAAACACACCCCGGGCTCGAAATATCGCTGGGAAGCTTCCTGTATGTCCCATGCCGTTATGAACTCGATCTCGAATGTTTCCCCGTTGGCGTTGAGGTTTATCGTGTCGGCGAGATTATATCTCATCGCGATGCCCGCGAGCGCCGCGGCTATGAAGAGCACTATGATCACATCTATGATATTGAAGCCCGGTTTTTTTTCTTTGTTATTTGTCAATTATATTCCCCTCCTCATCCAGTTCCGCGAGGGATGTGCAGATCCCGGAACCCACGAGGTGCGGGGTCCTGAAATCTATCTTTATGCCGACCATGATGGTTTCGCCGTTCACCACGAATTTCACCTTGTCTTTTTTGCAATTGGCCAAAACCGTTATGACCACCTTGGAAAAATCGGGATATGGCACTTCCCTCACCACGCCCATCTCCAGATCGGTCGTGAGCGCGACCGCGTCGGTTATTTTGAGATCCTGTATTACGCCCAAGTCGTTTGTCCTGACGCTGTCTATTATTTTCGTCCCTTTCGTTATGAGATGCGCGGATGAAAGAAAATCGTTCTTTATCAAGGAAATCTCTATGGTGTACAGTATCGTGGCATTTTCGCTGCCCATAAAAACATTGTTTCCCAGCATGATATAGACTAACAGCGAGACCGCCGCGGCGATGACCAATATCAGAATAAAATCTATGATGTTGAATTTGTGCGGCTTCGGCCGGCTGGCGTTGACTGCATGGTCCGAAAATTTTCTGCTGTCCATTTTTTGGCTTTCACTTCTTTCTTATTTTTTTATGACGCACACTACCATTCTCGTCAAAAATTCCTTCAGGATCGGGAGCCTGGCAAACCTCTCTTCTTTGTAGTACTCTATGTCCAAATTCAGCGCCGCAACGAGCTTTTTGAACTTCTTTATCGTCATTTTGTTGATGTAGGAAAAATATTCCTCGCCGTTTGGCCGCGCGGATATCCGGAAGCTTATCCGTTCTTCGCCGTCCGGCAAGTCCTTCACCAGTTTCTTGTATGCTTTTATCAGGGACTTCTGCCCGAAAAACACATGCACCCAGGGGATCCCGATCGCGTCGGACAGGTGCGCGCCGTAAGGGTGGTTGTAAGGCGGGAAGTTGAGGCACAGCCTGCCGCCATGGGCCAATACCCGAATGCATTCTGACAAAACGGCGGCCGGGTCGCCCACGTGCTCCATCGCGTCGTTGGCGATTACCGTTTCAAACGCCCCGTCGCCAAACGGCATCTTGGCCGCATCCCCGGCCACGAACTCAAATTTGTCCGACAGACCCAGCTCGTTTGCGAGCGCGGCGGAGTCGTCGGCGTATTTTTCCATGATATCCATCCCGGTCACGCGCTTCGCGCCGATTGAGGCGTAATAGAGCGACTTGCCGCCCGCGCCGCATCCGATGTCCAAAACATTTTTGTCCTTGAACATTTCATCGCGGGAGCAGCCTGCAAGATAAAACGCGATCGTGCGCTCGCCGTTGTCGAACTGCCATTTTGCATAGCTCTTTTCGCCGTTTTGCTGCATATTGAACGGATGCGCGGGTTTTTTGAACAGTTTGTTGAGAAACAACAGCATTTTTTTCTCCGTGTCAAACCGGCCTGACGCCGGATTCATCCAAGCTTTGATTTTTTCGCCCGAAGCGGCATATCGCGGTGGTTATGGAAATGACCAGCCAGAATATCAGGTAAACCCTGTAGTTGTACCACACATAGTCCGTAAACCCGTTCACGAGAAACCCCGTCACGGCGCAAAGCCCGCCCGCCGCCAGCAGTTTTATGTATTTTTCGTCCGCTTTTTTTATCGCGGTGAAGCAATGCTGCAAAAAGAAAAACATCGCAAGCAAAAATACCGCGAGCCCCACCGCCCCCAGCTCGACGCAGATCTGCAAATACAGGTTGTGGCTGTGGGGCGCGCTCTCGATTCCCGCCAGCGAATATTCCGGGTATACCAGCTTGAACGCCTCTACCCCCACCCCGATGCCCGAAACTATATGATCTTTTATCATCTTCAGCGAGGCTTGCCATATGGAAACCCTGTAGGAAGTGGAAGTGTCCGCGATATTGCCTATGGTGGTGATTCTCTGTATGATCGAATTCGGCAGGACGGCCGGGGCGAACGGGACGATCAGCAAAATCCCCAAATACGCCACTATCGAGTTCTTGTTCATTATGGCAAACAGTATCAAAATCGCGAATATGAGCCCGAGCCATGACCCCCTCGACCAGGTGTAAACCAGGCACATCACGGAAAAAAACGCATAGATCATGAAAGGCGCGCCTTTTTTTATGCTGCCCGCCATAAACAGCGAGACTATCGCAAACGGTATCACGAGTATCAGATATTCGGCGAGCACATTCGGATTTTCCAAGGTCGAGACCACGCGGCCCGAAATGGCGGAAAACATATCCGAATCCTGCCATGTTTGGTCGGCCACCCCGAAATAGTTCTGGTATATCCCGTAGGCCGCGACCAAAAACCCCGAGCACATCAGCGCCGACACGGATCTTTTTATCATCTCTTTTGACCTTATCATGTTGACCGCCGCGAAATATATCAAAGTGAAGCAAAGATACATCAAAGCCGGCCGCAAGCTTCCGCCTTTCGCCACGGAAACCGCCCCGCCGAAAAAGATCAGCCCGCAAAACATCAGCGCGAACAAATCGAAGATCTCAAAGCCAAATGTCCGCTTCCCCCTTACAAGCTTCAAGAAATAGCAGACGGATATCAAAATGCAGGGTCCCACGCCGGTGATGACCAGGCCGCCGGGCGGCAAAAACGGCGCCGCGAACAAAAACACCAAAAATCCGGCTTCGGGGCAGCACAAAAGCGCGTACAATGCGGCCGCGGCCGCGAACGCCGCGCATACGGCCAAAAGCGAGCCGACCGGAGTTTTTATGAAATACGTCATGATCCCCAGCACCATGCCCACCGAAAAGCATATGATATTCGTTTTCTTGGGGCTTGCTTCCGCCTTTTTCGGCGGGCTCCCGCGGTTTTCGTTTTTTTCCGGGAATCCCAGAAATTTGAAGAAAAGGGCGTTGCATATGAAACTGCCGTACAGCGACTCGTACAGCGACTGCCTGCCGAACATGATCAGCAAAGCCGAAAAAGCCATCAGGGCAAGCCCGGCGATCAAATCGATCAGCATGGTTTCCGGGTCTCTTAGAACATATACTTTGATCAGGTGCATGAGCGAGGCGTAAAAGCCCAAGGACATGAAAAATATCCCGATCACGCGCAAATTCGCGGACAATATCCGGTCAGCCGTTTTTTTTATCCCGCGTATGGCCACGCCGTTTTCGCATTTTATTATTATCGACTTCTTTATCTCCCTCACCGGGGTCTTTACCGGCCCCGGTTCGTAGCCTTGAAATGTCCGGTAAAAAAAAGATCTTTCGTAGTGTTTCCGGGCATTCTCATAGCCTGTGAACAAAAACGCCGCGAGGCTTGCGCCTATTTTTCTGTGCAGCCAGTCTGCGGCGAAAAACAGAAAATTCAGAATTTTGCTGTTTTTGAATATGTTTCTCCTTTTTTTCTTGGTTTCATTCGTCAAATTTCAAATCAGCTCCTGTCCCTTTTCAGAATCTTCGCGAAAATCTTCGCTTCCTCTGTTTTCAAAACCATGTTGGCCCCGATGTAGCAGACCGCCCCCGCGAGCGCCACAACCCCCGCCACCGAAATATTTCTGAGAATGCCCGATTCAAACGCGTCGTTGCCTATGATATGGTACAGTATCTCGACGATCGCCAGCAAAACCGCCGAACTCAAAAATATTTTTGCGATATTCGCCAAAAATTTTCTGTCGAATATCCCCTTTATATTTGTTTTCAGCGCGGCGGCCAAAATGAGCGCCGCGAGGCTCTGGCAGGCCAAAAGCGACAGGGCGATATAGAACGGGGGCAAGCCCAAAAACGATATAAAGAGCCGGCACAGGGCGAAATTTGCCGCGATGCCCGAAAGCGCCGCCATCATCGGGAACTTCACGAGTTTTTTCGAGTAAAACACGCGGTTGCATATCTCGATCATCGAAAACATGACCATGCATGGAGCCAGCATGGAAAACATCTCGGCCGTCGAGGCGGCGAGTTCCGGCGTGAACTGCAAGCGCATATATATGACCGCGACCGCTTCTTTCCTCAGCGCGCAGGACAGGCAGGCGACCGGCATGATCAAAAAGCACGCCGCCGACAGCCCGGTTTTGACAATGCCGGCGAATTTTGTTTCGTCGCCGGCGTTTTGCGCGAGTTTCGGAAATATGTAATTGCTTATCGAATAGGTCAAAATCCCCGTGATTATCAAAAACAGCTGCCATGAATTGGTAAAAGACGCCACCGCTGCGTTGGGGTTTTCGCACAGGGTCGAAAAATGCAGGCCGATCTGCTTGCAAAGCGGGACGAGCCAGGCTCCCGCCATTATCGGAAGCGCCAGCCTGAGGCATTTCGCCAAAGCGGGGTTTTTGAAATCCAATATGAGCCTGTATTTGTATTTTTTCCTGCCGAGCGGCACGACGAGGGTGATCAGCTGAATTATCCAGGAAACCAAATACGCCATGGCCAGCCCGTAGACCCCGAAATATCTGTCCAAAAACAAAAAATAAACGACTACGCCGAGATTCGAGACCGCCGAAACCAGCGCGGGCGCGACAAACTCGCCCTTCGACTGCAAAATCCCTGTCAGGCAATAAACCGCCCCGGTGAAGATGATCATGGGAAACAGGATTCTCAGCAGGGCGGAACACAGCTCCAGCGTCTCGTCGTCCACCTTGGCGACGAACCCCACTATCTGCCTTGAAAATACGATGCCGAGAAGAGCCAGAAGCCCCGAGGCGAGCAGAACGGCGTTTATGAATACGCCCGAAAACTTTTCGGCCTCTTTTTTTGCGTGCTCGTCTTCAAAATCAAATGAATTGTACACGGGGATGAAAACGCCCAAGACCGCCGCTCCGAACAATATGTCAAAAAAATCCAGCGGTATGTTCAAGGCCACCGAAAAAGCGGTGTTTTGCATGCTGTCGCCGTACAGCGCCGCCATCATCGTCTGCCTCGCGAGCCCTAAGATTTTGGAAAAAGCGGTCGCGGCCAAAATCAAAGAGACGGTTTTCGCGGCTTTTTTGCCTTCGTCAATCATATCATATCATTTTCTTTCAAAAATTCCATGCCGCTTTTGTCCAGACTGTCGAGATTGTCTTCAAGCCACGCCAAAAACAGGTCGGGCCTGCGCGCATAGGTCAGCATAACCGACTGCTCCCAGCGCCACCTGTCTATTTTGGCGTGGTGCCCGGAAACCAAAACCTCCGGGACTGTTTTGCCCATGAACTCAAATGGCTTGGTATACTGCGGATATTCCAAAAGCCCCGAGCTTATGCTCTCCTGCCGGTGGCATTCCGGGTCGCTCAAAACCCCCTCGGCGAGCCTCGCCACGCAGTCCGCCAAAATCGCGCAGGGTAGCTCCCCGCCGGTCAGAACATAGTCGCCTATGGATATCTCCTCGTCCGCGACCATGTCTATGGCCCTCTGGTCGACTCCCTCGTAGCGCCCGCAGAGTATTATGAGATCCGTGTGCCGCACCAGCTCCTCGGCTTTTTTCTGGGTCAGGAGGCTCCCTTTGGGCGACATATACACGGTCCTGGTTTTTTTTTCGCCGACATACCCGCCGATCTTGTCGCAAACCGTTTTCCAGCAGGCGTATATCGGGGCGGCGGTGAGCAGCATTCCCATGCCGCCCCCGTAAACCGTGTCGTCCACGGTGCCGTGCTTGTTGTCCGAGTGATCCCTCAGCTGGTGATATTCTATGCTTATGCATCCTTTTTTTTCGCCGCGCCCGATTATGCTTTCGCTCAAAACGGATTTTATCATTTCGGGGAAAAGGGTTATTATATGAAAGCGCATATTCAAAACATCCCTTCTATCGGGGTCACGAAGATGCCCTCGGCGAGATTTGCCTTTTTTACGAAAGCGGGGACGTTTGGCAGCATGACTTCTTTGTTTTTGCCGTTTTTTTCGATGGTTTCGGTTTTGACGACGTAAATGTCGCCCGCCCCGTTATCAAAAACATCCGACAGGGTCCCGTATTTTTCGCCCGTGCCGGCGTCAAATACGGGGAGCCCTATCATGTCGCTTACAAAGTAAGTGCCCTCTTCGAGCTTCGCGTCCTGTTTTTTCGCGTATAAGATTTTGTTTTTGAGTTTGGATACGGCCTCAAAGCTTTCAACTCCCGCAAAAGAGGCGATCAGCTGATTTCCGGCGACCCTCATTTTATCGACGAAGAGGCGATTTTCGCCGCTTTCGTCGAGATAAAATACCCCGAACCGCAGCAAAAACCCGGGGGTGTCGCACCAGCTCTGGATTTTCGCCTCCCCAGAAAAAGAATGCGCCGAAGTTATTTTTCCCGCTTCTATATATTCGCCCATATTTTCAGACTATATCGACCGAAATTTTTTTGTTTTCTATGTTCGCGCACGCCTTGACGAGCACCCTGATAGCTTTCGCTATCTTGCCTTTTTTTCCGATCACTTTTCCCATATTTTCTTTGTCCACGGACAGCTCCAAAATTGTCACGCCGTCTTTCTCTTTTTCGTTTATGTCTATCCTCGAGCCTTCCCCGATTATCGCGGCGACTATATCGCGCAAAATTGCTTCCAAGATTTGTTTCCCCCAAGCGTTATAAAATTATCCCGGCTTACAGGACGCCGCTTTTTTTCAGCAGGCTTTTGACCGTTTCCGTGGCCTGCGCGCCGCTTGCGATCCATTTTTTCGCTTTTTCCCCGTCGACGTTTATTTCGGCGGGCTCCGTGAGCGGATTGTAATACCCTATCTCCTCGATGAACCTCCCGTCGCGGGGATATCTCGAATCCGCCACCACTATCCTGTAGAAAGGGGCTTTTTTCGCGCCCATCCTTCTGAGCCTTATTTTGACAGCCATTGTGCTTTCACCTCCTTATGGTCAAATTTATATAATAAACTTTCGTTTATCAGCGTGTTTAAAACGGCATCCCGAGCTTTTTGAATTTCTTCTTTTTCCCGCCGCCGAGAAACTGCTTCATCATTTTGTTCGTCTGGTCGAATTGTTTGAGCAGCTTGTTTATGTCCTCTATGTTCGTCCCGCTGCCCGCCGCTATCCTTTTTTTCCGCGAGGCGTTTATTATGTCCGGGTAGTCTTTTTCTTTTTTTGTCATCGACTTTATTATCGCTTCCGTCCTGGCGATCTGTTTTTCGTCGATTTTCGCGTCTTTGAGCGCGCCGGGCTTGATTCCCGGCATCATGGACAGAATCTGCTCCATCGAGCCCATTTTTTTTGTCTGCTCGAACACGTCCAGATAATCGTCCAAGCCAAACGACTGATCCCGCAGCTTTTTTTCGAGCTCTTCGGCTTTTTTTTCGTCGATGGCGGCTTGTGCCTTGTCCACCAATGTAAGTATGTCGCCCATTCCCAGTATGCGCGAGGCCATCCTGTCCGGGAAAAACTCTTCGAGCGCGTCGATTTTTTCCCCCATGCCCACGAATTTTATCGGCTTGCCGGTGATGTACCGCACTGAGAGCGCCGCGCCGCCCCTGGTGTCGCCGTCGAGCTTTGTGAGCATCACCCCGGTTATGTCCAGCATATTGTTGAATGTCTCGGCCACGTTCACGGATTCCTGCCCTATCATGGCGTCGATGACCAGAAGTATCTCGTGCGGATTTACCGCCGCCTTCATTCTTTTCAGTTCGTCCATCAGGGCTTCGTCGATTTGCAGCCGGCCCGCCGTGTCGATCAGCACGATGTCGTTTCCGTTCTGCTTCGCGTGCTTTACGCTCTGTTCCGCGATTTTCACGGGGTCTTTTTCCCCGGGGACCGAAAAGCACGGCGCCCCGGCTGCCTCGGCCACGATTTCAAGCTGCCTGACCGCAGCGGGGCGGTAGACGTCGCAGGCCGCCAGCAGGGGTCTTTTGTTTTCTTTTTTCAGCATGAGCGCGAGCTTGGCCGCGTGCGTGGTCTTGCCCGCCCCGTTGAGCCCCACCAGCATGACCACAGTCGGAGGGTTTGAGGCTATCTTTATTTTTTCCTGCTTTCCGCCCATTATTTTGGTCATTTCCTCGTCCACTATCTTGACCACCTGGTGGCCGGGCTGGATGCTTTCGAGCACCTCGGCGCCCACCGCCCTTTCGGTCACGCGGTTCACGAATTCCTTTGTCACCTTGTAATTCACGTCGGCTTCCAAAAGCGCCATTCTGATCTCGCGCATGCCTTCCTTCACGTCGGCCGCCGTCAGCTTGCCTTTGCTGCGGAATTTTTTGAAGGCCGCGCCCATTTTTTCGATCAATCCATCAAACATAAAAAACCTCCGCTACTCCCTGTCCATTGATTTTACGGTATCCGATATTATATTCACGTTCTCCTCGAAAATTTTCATGAAGCCCAAACTCGATTTCGCCGTTCTTATCTTCTCGGCGCACTGCCCTATTTTTTCAAACGCCTTTTTGTATTCCCCGAACCTTTCCGCGAATCCGAGTTTTTCCTCCATTTCCTCCAAGATTTCCTCTCCGCGCTTTATGGCGTCCCGCACCCCCTGCCTGGTGATGCCCACGTGCTCCGCGATCTCGGCGAGCGACAAATCCTCGTTGTAGTACAGATCGATGGCATCTTTTTGCTTGTCCGTCAGTATATTTCCGTAAAAATCGAGCAGGTAGCTCACTTTGTAATTCTTTTCAAACATTTTTTCGACCCGTTTTTCATGTTAAATCGGCAAAAAATCGCCCAAATGTAAAGCATATCGCTTTACATTCATACATTATACTACATTTTTTATCAAAAGTCAACAGTTTTTTTGTTTTATTTAATGTTTACAGAATGTTAACAAAATCAATTCCATTGCGGCCCCGCTTTGTGATATAATGGACGAGGACATGAAATCAAAAAACAGAAAGGTAAAATGGCAAAAATGCAGAACAGCAAAAACGGCGGCGCCGTGAACAATTTGAAAAAGGATTACAAGCAGCTTAAAATCGATTTCGTCGGCAAAAGAAAAGTGTTTTTTATGATAATCGGCGTCATATTTTTCGTGGGCGTGGTTTCGTTTTTCGTGAGGGGTTTCAACTGGGACATAGATTTCGTCGGCGGGACGGTGATGGAATACAACATAAACAAGGACGTGTCCCAAACCGATTTGGCCGATATCGAGCAGATGGCGGCCGATGCGATAGGCTTCGCGCCCTCCTCCGTGGTCAAGTCCGGAAACCCCGCGCGCCAGGTCACGATAAAGACGAAGGACATAAGCTCCGAGCAGAGGAAGGCGGTTTTCGAGGCGCTCGCCGGGACATACGGCATGACCGAGGACGATATCTACGTGTCAAACAACGTGGCTCCGACGGTGGGGCAGACATTGGCGCGCAACACGGCGCTCGCGGTCGGGTTGGCGATAGTCCTGATGCTCGTGTACATAATATTCCGCTTTGAGTTCTATTCCGGGGTCGCGGCCGTTCTGTGCCTGATTTTCAATATGTTCGCCATGCTCACCTTCTATTCGCTCTCGCAGATACCGATGAACATGACGGTCATAGCGGCGTTTTTGACCATTTTGGGGTATTCCATAAACGCCACCATAATAATTTTCGACAGGATACGCGAGAACATGAAGCTGAAAAAAAGCGGCGCGAAATTCGGGGATCTGGTAAATGAAGGCACGAATATGACGTTTGTCCGCTCCATAAACACGACTATCACCACCCTGCTTACCATAACCACCCTGTATATTTTGGGCGTCGCGTCGATAAAGGCATTCGCCATGCCCCTGATCGTGGGGGTTTTGGCCGGGTTGTTTTCGTCGGTATGCGTGGCTGGTCCGCTGTGGGATCTGATCAGGCCGAAAAAAGACAAGTGAATGCAAGCTGCCGACTATTTATCGTCTTTGTTTTTTGGGTTTTTGCGAAAAATCTTCATCATGATTTTAGCCGCGCCGGCCGATATTTTTTCGAAAAAAGCGGGTTTGTCCCCCGCTTTTTTTGTTTTCGCCTCGGGGATTTCGGAATTTCTCATGTAGTGCTCGGTTTCTTCGGGGAACCCCCTTGCCGCCAGTTTGTTTTCCGCGAATTCCTTTATCAAAACATAAACCACCGCGAATACCGGGACGCCGAAAAAAATTCCCGGGAGCCCGAAAAACCCGCTCATCACGATTATCGAAAAAATCA
>Ga0082212_10005997_pt1 | contig 16428 bp, 13 predicted proteins | sample TergutNt197P3_FD_71548 | JGI IMG/M metagenome (GOLD analysis project Ga0082212, IMG submission 71548) | Neocapritermes taracua P3 segment gut microbial communities from Petit-Saut dam, French Guiana - Nt197 P3 | ecosystem: Host-associated > Arthropoda: Insects > Digestive system > Gut ... | reverse complement strand
AGGTAACTGTTCAGGTCTATGCTTAATTACGCACGGCAGCCCGTAGCCGGCGTTCAAATTGCATTCCTTTTCGTTCGATGCGCGTCCATGCGCATACTCACGCGCTCCACCGTCCATGGTTCCGCTGTCAGAATGCAATTTAAACGTCGACTCCGGTCTGCCTCTGAATAGTTACCTTCCTTTCAAGAATATAGTAAAGCCCTATGCTCATCACATAGGGCTTGGATATCCTTATGAAACGTCCCTACGATGGCATTATCCATATCAGGTATAAGGGTCTAAAGCTCAGTTGCTTTACTCTCAGCCGGGACATACCCAGCTCCCCTGTTATTGCGCCAATACTATCATCGCCAATGCCGGATGTCAAGAAAATGTTACAGCGCCTCGAATTTCTTTACTCCGGCGCTCACCAGATAGGCGTAGAGCCCGGCGGAAATTGCCGCGAATACTGCTGTGCAAATCAGGATGTAGTGATCCAGCGGCAGTTTTGAGTTTAGAAGGAGTATGTATACGAGCGTAAGCGCGAGGATGAGCGCCATGCCGCCGAACATTGATAGCATGCTGCTCATGCCCTGTTTCACAGGCTGTATTTCGTTTATCCAGTCGAACCTGTGAAAAGACAGGTTGAGCGTTACGCCGAGCAGCGCGAAGAGTAGAGTTACCGACGCAGGCGTTACGAGTATCATTATTCCATAAAGGACCCCTCCGACCGGAATTGCAGTCATGCAAGCTACGCCTGCGAGCACAGACGGCGTCAGGCAAACCAGCATATGCAGCTTCGCTTTTGAGATCAGCACATCGCGCGCGCCCACCGGCAGGCTTTTCACTATCCACAGATATTTGCCCTCCAGCGATATCGACGGGGCTGATACGAAGTTGAACGCTGCAAGGGCTGAAAGTACGATGACGATAGCAGCTGCTGGTTCGACGCCGACAAATTTCATGACTTCCGAATCGAACAGTCCTGTAACCAAACCCGGCCTCACAACCATCACCGCTGCGAGCACAAAGGCGCATATCGCGCCCAGCGATGTGTTGAGAATGTACATAGGCAGCGACCAGTATCGCCGCAGTTCCCTTTTCAGCAGGGCGGCGCCGATGCCGGACGCGCGGGCGCCCTTCTCGCGGTACTGCACTTTTTTAGCCCCGCGTTTGGCCGTCGCCACCTTGATGAAGCTGGCCGAGAGCAATGCGTACATTATGAGGAATGGCACAATAGCGCATGCGGCGAATATCAGGAAGCTGAGCGCATTCCCGTCTGCGATCGCAATGCCGAGTTGATATGCCGGGAATACCGCGCGCCTGACGGCTTCCGCCACTTCCGCGCCGTTTACCATAAGCTCGTTCATGTATCCCATTAATTTGGTGTAACCCCAGAAGTATGCGCCCAGAAACGCGATCGATAGCACGAGCGTCACGATGTTTTTGCGCCGCAGCCGGGATGATATGAGCGCGACCAGCCATCCGAACAGGCTCCCTATCGCCACGGCGAACAGCGGCAGCACTATAGCGATCCCGATAAACAGTAGTAAACCAAGCGCCGGGATGCGCGACAAGCTCTTTGAAATTATCAGCACAGCGAAGACTGGTATCAGTATCAGCAGCTCGTAAACATACTCGAAAACGAGCAGCGCGGCAAGCCTCCCCGCGAGTATCACAGACGGTTTTACCGGCATGGAGAGCAGCAGCTCGTTGTCCCGGGCGTTGAATATTTGCGACTGTATCATGAACACGCCGCCTATAAAACACAGCGCGAATACGACCAGCCCGGCGAGCGCAAAGTAGAACCATCCGACGCCTGCATCGAACAGCGGGACTGCAATGCTGTAGAACATGGCTCCGATGCTGAACATGATAGCGCCAACTGCATACACAGCGAGCAGCCCTATGAGCACCATGCTGACCGCCGAGCGCTTCTTCCCTCGCCCGTACTTCTTGAACGACCTCGCAAACAACCCCAAAATGTTTATTTTAATTAACTTAAATATCATTACGACTCACCTTCTAATTCAAAGAAGACGGACTCGAGCGAGGCGTCGCCTTTGACGGCGTCCATGTCCCCGTAAGCGACGAGTCTTCCTGATTTTATCACGGCGACTTTGTCGCAAAGTTTTTCGGCGACTTCGAGTACATGCGTGGAGAAGAATATCGCGCCGCCGCCGTCGCATATCTCGCGCATCAGGACTTTCAGGTCGCGCGAGGCTTTCGGGTCGAGCCCGACGAACGGCTCGTCAAGCACCATCAGGCGCGGTGCGTGTATCAGCGCGGAAATGATAGCAAGTTTCTGCTTCATGCCATGCGAATACGCGGATACCGGCTGCGCAAGGTCGTCCGTCAGTTCGAACAGGTCTGCGTATTTGCGTATCCTCTCCTGCCGGAGCTCCGCCGATACGCCGTACACATCCGCAATGAAGTTAAGGTACTTTATCCCGGACAGGAACTCATAAAGGTCTGGGTTATCCGGTATGTACGCTATCATCGACTTGCATGCGATCGGGTCGTCTCTGACCGAAATTCCGCCGACCGTTATTTCACCTGAGTCGAATTGCAGCAGCCCGCAGACGGCTTTGATAGTCGTCGTCTTCCCCGCTCCGTTATGCCCGATGAACCCGCATATCTCTCCCGGCGCTATCCCGAGCGTTAGCTCGTCGACCGCCCGTTTTTCACCAAATGTCTTCGTCAATTTATCTATTTTTAACATACTTCTTCCTCTTTCTCACGCACTCTGTCAACAGGAACTCTATCTGTCCGTTCAGCGAGCGGAAGTCTTCCTCCGCCCACGCTACGAGCTCTTTCCAGAGCGAAGCAGACAGCCGGAGAGGAACCTGTTTTTTCTCTTTATCTTCCACTGTTCATCTCTCCATTCATAGTACGGGCGGCAAACCGCGCTTGTATCAAGTAGTTCGCAAATCAATAATTCGTGTGTAAAACACTTACGGACTATCAATGGTTCGACCGGCAAAAGCGCCGGAAAGCGGTAGGCGTGCTTTTGTCGGGCGAGCCATCAGTACAGCGACCCGCTGTTTACGACGGGCTGCGCGTCCTTATTACCGCAAAGAACTACAAGAAGGTTGCTCACCATTGCTGCTTTGCGCTCCTCGTCGAGCTGGACAATGTCGTTGTCGCTGAGTTTCGCGAGCGCCATTTCCACCATGCCGACAGCGCCTTCGACAATCATCTGCCTCGCGTCTACGATTGCGGACGCCTGCTGCCTCTGCAGCATAGCAGCGGCGATTTCCTGCGCGTATGACAAATGAGTGATACGCGCTTCAATGATCTCCAACCCTGCCGCTTCGACCTTTGACTGAATTTCCTGCTTGAGCCTGCCGGCAATCTCATGGCTGCTCCCGCGCAGTGATTTTTCATTGTCATCCGTCGAGTCATACGGATACAAGATGACGATGTCCCTGAGCGCAGAGTCGCACTGAATGGACAGGAACTCCTTGAAGTTATCGACGCTGAACACAGCCTTTGCGGTGTTGACGACTTTCCATATGACGACGATCCCGATAATTATCGGGTTCCCGAGCTGATCGTTGATTTTCTGTCTGTCGTTGTTGAGAGTCATCGCTTTGAGCGATATTTTCTTGCTCTCGCGGATAAACCCTCCGCTTTTCGCGGCTTTGATGACGCTTGAAACTGCGGGTTCATCCGTACCCATTGCGCCGCTTGAAGTCGCCACATTCCCCGCAGCTGGGTTCGTCGGCATTGCGAACGGGTTCACCCAGAAGAACCCCGCGCCCTTTAACGTGCCGTAGTAGCGCCCGAACAGCGTTAACACGTATGCTTCGTTGGGTTTGAGTATCCGCAGTCCCACGAAAAGCAGCGGTCCCACCGCAAAGCCGTATATCGCCCCGACCGCTGCCAGCACACCCCCGAGCGCGCCGTTAGCTTCAAAAACCACTTTGCCTGTCTCCAACTCCAACCCTACAGCAATAATTACGCCGTATACAAACAACGCGACACCGGCAATCGTCGCAATTATGTTGAACACCAAAAAAGGCATCCCTTGCTTTGCCCTGAGCTCAACTTCCTCAACTATCTTTTTTTCGTTCACTGCTTCCATCGCCATGACTGCGCCTCCTAATATAAAAATGATATTATTTTGATTTCATTTTTATATTATCACGATTCACCGGCGATGTCAAGCCTTTATTGAATCAAAGAGGCTGGGTCCGATAATGGAACCCAACCTCATTGAAATACTATGAAAAACTTATGTAATTATTCAGAGGCAGACCGATTATATATGCATCGCAGCCTTAAAGGCAGTGTTGACAGCCGTGCTGATCGTGCCGACTTCCTCGGCGTCGCCGACTATGCGGACTTCCGTCTCCGGCGCGCTGCGGCGCATGGACTCCGCCATATCACGCAGCGGCCTCATACCGACAGCGATCAGGACCGTGTCTGCGGGGAACTCGACAGTGTAGCCAGTGGCTGAGTTTTTACAGATGATCTTGTCGTCCAGGATCTCCGTCAGCTGCAACTGGTAATGCACAGGCACATTCTCGTCTTCAAGGATCGTCGGGAACTCGCGCGCAACGGACCGCGCGCTCCTCATGAGGCTCATCATAGCGCCCATACGGTCGAGCAGCTCGATGACGGTGACGTCCTTTCCTGCGCGTTTGAAGTCGATAGCGGCCTCGAGTCCCACAGAACCTGCGCCTATGATGACGATTTTATCGCCGACCTTGGTTTTGCCCATCTCGGCGTCCGGCGCCCAGCTCACATGCGGCTTATCCATCCCCGGAAGGTTCGGCATGATCGGCTCCGCTCCGACGGCGATGATAAGCGCATCATACTTCTCTTTATCCAGAAGCTCTTTTGTGACCTCAGTATTCATAATCACCTTTGCAGGCGACCTCTCGACCTGCAGTTCGAGCCACTTGAGATAGTCCTGGCAGTCGATTTTGAAGGGGGGCGCGGCGCCGCCTATCACATTGCCGCCAAGCTTATCAGTTTTTTCATAAAGCGTAACGTCATGCCCGCGGTCCACGAGCGTAGACATCGCCGTAATGCCTGCCGGGCCTCCGCCAATGACGGCTACCCTCTTCTTGACGGGGGCTTTCGGCACCTGTCCGTCTATGAGGTCGCGGCTCCAGAAAGCCATGGGGTTGACGGCGCAAAACTGCGGCTTCGGAATCATCAAATGCCCTGTGCAAGCGTCGCAGCGCAGGCAAGGGCGGCGCTCTTCGGGCATATTGTTCGCGTACTTGCGGGGCATATCCGGGTCTGCGAGGAGCGGACGCATCATAGCGACGAAATCCGCCTTGCCGCTTGCAATGATCTCCTCCGCCATATCCAGGCTGGTGATCGACCCGACAGTTGTGACGAGCAGGTCCGGATGCGCTTTCTTTATCTTCTCGGCAAAATGCACGTTGAAGCCGCGCTCCATCATGTAGTTCTGGCACCAGTTGCGGTAATACTTCATCTCAAAGTCGCTGTGGATACCGGCGGACACATGCGCGATGTCGATATGCGGCTTCAGGTAGTTTAGCATCTCGATCGTCTCTTCGATGTGCATGCCCTCTTCCGCGATCTCATCGCCCGAAATGCGCATCTCAATGACGAAATTCTCGCCGCATTTCTCGCGGATAGCCTGACACACCTCAATGGCGAACCTCGCGCGCTTTTCCGTGCTTCCGCCGTACTCGTCCGTGCGCTTGTTGTACATCGGGCTCGTGAACTGCGAAATGAGATTACCGTGCCCGCCGTGGACAAGCACGATATCCATGCCGGCGCGCTTCATCCTCTCGGCGGCTTTCGCATACTTCTGTATAGTCTCATTTATTTTTGCGTGCGTCATTTCGATACAGGGGATCGGGTCGCGCCCGTTCCTCTTTGCGCGCGCGCGCTCGGTTGCAGAAATGAAAGAAGACGACGAAAACCGATTCTCGGCCCCGACTTCTTCGGGGGCGCTGTTCTCGCCGTTGTGGTTGATCTCCAGCGACGCATGGGCGCCGTACTCCTTGGCCATATCTGCATACCAGGTAAGCGGCAAAATGCTCCTGTCGCTGATCATATTCAGCTGATACGCCTCGTCCTTACATTCCGTGATGTCGATCGAACTGTTGCCGACATACAGGTTGCACACCCCTCCGCGCGCAAACATGCGGAAAAAGTTGACAAAGTCCTTTGTCACAAGCCCGTCCTCGCTGGCAAGGTTTGGCGACGGCGGCGCAAGCGTGATCCTGTTCTTGAAATCAATACCCCTGATCCTGATTGGCTCAAAAACATGCTTATACTTCGATGGTCCCATTTTCACACTTCCTTTCGTTTGGTAAACGCTGATTAATTCCCACCATCATCTTTACAACGCTTCAATGATCGCCGGGATGACCTTGTACAAGTCGCCGACGATACCGTAGTCCGCCACCTCGAAGATCGGGGCGTTCTCGTTCTTATTGATCGCCACGATATAGTCGGAAGTCTGCATACCCGCGAGATGCTGGATAGCGCCCGAAATACCGCAGGCGACATACAGCCGCGGCTTCACTGTCGTTCCCGTCTGCCCCACCTGATGCGAATGGTCGATCCAGCCGGCGTCGACAGCCGCGCGCGACGAACCCACGACGCCGCCGAGGGCGTCCGCCAGCTGCTTAATGACCTTGAAACCGTCGGGCCCGCCAAGGCCCGCGCCGCCTGAAACGATGATCTCGGCGTCGGTGAGCGAAACCATCTCCTTCATAGCCTTAACGATCTCGAGCACCTGCATGCGCAGCTCGCCGTCCTTGAACGAAGCGGCGAGGTCGATGCGTTCGCCGGACTTCCCGGACACGCGCTCCGGCTTCTGCATGACGCCCGGACGCACAGTCGACATCTGCGGGCGGTGGTTCGGGCAAAGGATAGTCGCCATCAGGTTGCCTCCGAAAGCGGGGCGCGTCTGCATGAGCTTCTTATCCTCCGGGTCGATGTCGAGCTTGGTACAGTCCGCCGTCAGCCCTGTGCCGCATTGCACAGCGAGGCAGGGGCCTAGATCGCGCCCGATATGCGTCGCGCCAAGCAGGACGATCTCCGGCTTATATTTCAAAATCGCCTGATATATGACTTTGTTATATGCGTCCGTATTATATGACTTCAGCTCCGGGGCATTGGCGTAGTACACCTTGTCCGCGCCATACTCAAACAGCTCGCCGACAAGCCCGTCCACGTTGTCGCCGCACAGGATCGCGCACAATTCGCAGCCGACGTCGCCCGCCAGCTTGCGGCCTTCGCCCAGCAGCTCGACCGAAACACTCATCAGCTTGCCGTCGCGCTGCTCAGCAAACACCCAGACGTCGTGGTACAGCGTGATATCAACGCCGCTGGAATCCTCGTCAAGCTTTTCGATCGCGTCGAAGGGGCACACATCGGGCTCGAGGCAAGCGCCGCAGTTCGTGCAGGACGGCCCAATGACGGCGAGTTTCTCCTGAATGGTTATCGCGTCGAACGGGCAGCTCTTCAAGCACTTCGTGCAGCCTTTGCATTTGCCCTCATTTATTTTAACAGCCATTATTCTCGCTCCCCTCTTATTAAATAACGTGCTTATCGGTGAGTCTCGCGATAAGCGCCGACGCCATTTCGGGAATCGTGCCCGCCAGCATTTCGCCCGCGCCCTTGGGAGGCGGGGTAAAGCTGCGGAACACTTGGGTGGGGCTCGCTTTCAGCCCGCAGTCGTCCGGGGAGAGCTTGACGTCGTTTTCGTCCCAGATGACGATATCCTTCTTATATGCGTCCTCGATCTGCATGATGGTCATATACCGGGGCTTGTTGAGCTCCTTGACCGCCGTGAGCATGCACGGTCTGTTTATTTCGATGACCTCAAACCCGTCTTCAAGCGCGCGCTCCACAATGATGGTCTTATCCTTGATCTCGCGGATTTTGCTCACATAGGTCACCGACGGCAAGCCAAGGCGCTGCGCTGTCTGCGGGCCCACCTGAGCTGTATCTCCGTCTATCGCCTGACGGCCCGCGAAGATGACGTCGTAGTCGCCGATCTTCCGGACTCCGGCAGCCAGCGTCGTGGAAGTCGCGCAGGTATCCGCCCCGCCGAAAGCACGGCTGGAAAGCAGATACGCCTCGTCAGCGCCCATCGCCAGGCATTCCCTTAGCATATACGTTGCCTGAGGCGGGCCCATGGAAAGCACCGAGACGGTCGTTCCGGGATACCTGTCTTTCAAATCCAGCGCCGCCTCGAGGGCGTTTGCGTCGTCGGGGTTCAGGATCGAGGGGACCCCCTCGCGTATCAGGGTGCCCTTAACAGGGTCTATCTTGACCTCGTTCGTATCCGGGACCTGTTTGGCACAGACAATTATCTTCATATGCAGCCTCCTACTTCAGCAGATTGCCGGCAATGACCATCTGCTGGATCTGGGATGTACCCTCGAAGATGGTAAAGACGCGGCAGTCGCGGTATATCCGCTCGACCTTGTATTCTTTTATATATCCGTAGCCCCCGTGTATCTGTACGGCTTTTGCGGCGATCTCGTTGCAAACCTCGGACGCGTAATACTTCGCCATTGAAGCTGCCGAGCCGGCCTCTGGGTCGTTCTTCTCTTTGAGCTGCGCGGCCCTGTATGTCAGCTCTTTGGCAGCCTGCAGTTTTGTCGCCATATCGGCGAGCATGAAGCTGATGGCCTGAAATTCCGCAATGCGGCTGCCGAACTGCTTGCGTTCCTTGGCGTACTTGACAGCCTCGTCCAGCGCGCCCTGCGCAACCCCGATACTGGTCGCGGCGACGCCGATGCGCCCGATGTCGAGAGTCTTCATTGCATTCTGGAAACCTCTGTTCTCCTCGCCGAGCAGGTCGTCCTTATGCACGCGGACGTCTTCCAGGATTATGTCGGACGTCGGGCAGCCTATTATACCCATCTTGTGCTCTGACTTGCCGCATGAGACGCCGGGCAGCTTCATGTCGACTATGAAAGCCGAAATGCCGCGCGAGCCTTTCTGGCTGCGGTCGGTCTTGGCGTAGATGATAGACCAGTCGGCTATGGGCGCTGTTGTAATGAAAGTCTTACGCCCGTTGAGTACGTAATAGTCGCCGTCCTTTTCCGCTGTAGTGACAGTGCCGCCCGCGTCAGAGCCCGCTCCCGGCTCGGTGAGCGCGAATGCCATTATCTTCTCGCCTGTGGCTATCGGCTTTAGGTACTTGTTGAGCTGCTCCTCCGTTCCTGCGAGCATCAGCGGGCCGCCGCCAAGGGAGTTTGGCGCCGAAACCCAAATGTCAGTGACGGCGCTGACGCGGCCAAGCTCCTCCAGGACTATCACATACGAAATATAGTCGGAACCCTGGCCTCCGTATTCTTTTGGCGTCTTAATGCCGAAAAAACCGGCTTTTCCCATCTTAGCCAGTAATTCCGTAGGGTATTGCCCGGTCTCTTCGACCTCGTCAAGAATGTCGTTGGTTAGCTCAGTCTCAGCGAAATCGCGCGCCAGCTTCCTGATAAGCTCGTGTTTTTCCGTAAAAACCATTCAGTCGTCCTCCTAATAGAGTTCTTGCTTATTAGTAACCCATAAATAATCAACATACATTATAAAGAAAACGGAAAATTATTATATTACTTTGTTTAATACTTTTTCTTGAAAATATTCATGATTTATGCTAAAATCAACGCAAAATGATACTTAAACATATGTATCCGGTCATTATTCATTGCGATAATATCAAGGCTCCGTCCGCAGGCTGCGGAGGAGCGCCGGATAAACCGTTGCGCAGGAAGGATGAATTGCTGTGAGTTCTACTCTTTTTGATTATGAGTGGCAGTTTCTTATTCAAATGACAACGCGCATATACTACTGCTCCGCGTATCCCGATACATGCGATACGTTTTTGCAGCAAGTCAGGACGCTGATACCGTACAGCACGGGCGTCGTGTTTCAGGCGGGGCGGGAAAACGGGCGCGTCGTTCTCAACAACCCTGTTTCAACGGAGCAGATAGACGACAAGTCCGGCCATGATTTCTTTATCGAGGGGAAGTACCCGCATTGGGATGAGTTCATTATGCTGCCGTACAGCTCCGTTTTCCGCCAGTCGGACATCATCCCGCCGGGCAAGTGGGAGAAAACGCGTGTGTTCCGCGACGTCTGGCAGCCCAAGGATATGTATTGGGGGATGTTTGTTTCGCTTGTCCACAAGGATGTGCCGCTTGCGGTACTCGGTGTGCTGCGCGACAGAGACAGCAGCGATTTTTCTGCGCGCGATATTTATATCATGAACACTCTCAAAGACCCGCTTGAAAGGAAGTTCTTCAGTCTGCTCGAAGACCGGCGGCATTCGGGCGACCCGGGCGCGGACAGGATCATCAAAGCTTCAGCGAGCTACGGTTTGACCAAGAGGGAGACAGAGATCGTTTCGCTTGTGTGCGCGGGCAAGGGCAGCGAGGAGATGTGCCAGGTCCTCTACATTACCCACGCGACCTTAAGCAAGCACCTGTCAAACATTTACGCAAAAACGAAAGCCAAGAACAGGACGCAGTTGTTCGCGCTGTTCCAGTGAATAAAGTTGACACAATCGATTATTATGATAAAATAACACAGAAATAGTAAACACACAAAACAGAGGAGGAAGATAAGCAGATGAATTCACCAAAGGAAGTTGCGCAAAACTATTTGGCCACAGGTGTGGCGAAGACAAAGCTGCCGGCAGCAAAAATGCTGATGCTCGGTGTACTGGCAGGTATGTTTATCGCTCTTGCAGGGGTCGGCGCGTCGATCGCGTCGGCCACTATCGAGTCGGCGTCGCTGGCAAAACTTATCGGGGCCGCAGTGTTCCCGACAGGGCTGGCGATGGTGCTGATCGCGGGGAGCGAGCTGTTTACCGGGAACTGCCTGATCATCGTTCCGGTCCTTCAAAAAGAGGCGCAGGTAAGCGGAATGCTGAAAAACTGGGTGTGCGTGTACATCGGTAATATAATTGGCGGAGTGCTGATCGCCGCCCTGACGGTTTACGGCGGAACCTACTCGCTGTTTGCCGGCGCCGCTGCCGGCGGAGTGGTGAAAACTGCCGTCGCAAAGGTAAGCATGTCATTCAGCGATGCGCTGCTGCGCGGCATACTCTGTAATTTCCTTGTTTGTATAGCGGTGTGGATGTCGTATGCTGCCAAGGATATCGTGGGCAAGGTAGCAGCGATGTACCTTCCGATCATGCTGTTCGTCCTCAGCGGATATGAGCATAGCATCGCAAACCTGTACTACATCCCGGCCGGGCTCTTTGCCAAAAGTTACTCTGTGTATGAAAATGCCATAACGGTCGTAAGCCCTATGGACCAGCTCAAGCTGACATGGGGAAATATGATAACGAAGAACATTATCCCCGTTACGCTGGGGAATATCATCGGCGGCATGTGCCTCGTCGGTATCGCCTACTGGTTCGTCTATCTTCACGAGCCAAGCAAGCCTTCGGGCGCCGCCAGTAAAAGAAAGAAGAAGTGAATTATGGGTTCTAAGCGTTTGTGCCGTTCAAGCAGCAACCGCGTGATCGCGGGCGTATGCGGCGGGATCGGCGAGTACCTCGGCGTCGACCCTACGATCATACGTATTTTAGCAGTAATAATTCCCGGCTTTGGCTGGCTGGCGTATTTCGTATGCGCAATCCTCATGCCGCAGGAGTGACTAGCACCCTGTGACTCAAAAAGCGTTTTACCGCAATAGTTTGAGGTTGATGCTCATTATGAGCATCAACCTCTTGTAACTATGCAGAGGCAGACCGGAGTCGACGTTCAAATTGCATTCTGTCAGTGGAACTATACTCTTTCAAATTTTGGGGAGGCCCATGAAGCTGGAGGCACTGTAATGACAGAACATGATGTCCATCAAAACACGCAGCAGGTCGAGCAAGCCGCAAAAAACATATTCCGCATCCCGGTCGCGCTGCCCGGCAACCCGCTCAAAGAGCTAAATAGCTACCTTATCACCGATGCGGAGCGCTGCCTGCTGGTCGATACAGGGTTCCGCCTTGAAGCCTGCAGGGATGCGCTGCTGGATGGCCTCAGGCAGCTCGGCATAGCGCCGGACAGCGTGGACATATTCCTGACCCACCTTCATGCGGACCATTCGGGGTTGGCGCCGGAAATCATCGGCCCCGGGAGGCGCATATATATCAGCGAGACAGACGGCAGGATGCTCAGCCGCATCCCGCCTAAAAACGACAATGCGCCGGGCGAGCATGCCAACAGATGGTCGCGGATAAAAGAAAGGGACATACTCGCCGGTATGCCCCCTGAAATAGTAAACAACATCGAAGCGATAAGCCCCGCAATAGCGAATGCGCCGCCCGGAGGAGCGGAATATACTATGCTCAAAAACGGCGATTCGCTGCGCGCAGGGGGTTATACGCTGCGATGCATCCTGACGCCGGGGCATACCCCGGGGCATATGTGCCTCTGGGATGAAACCCATGGGCTCATGTTCACCGGTGACCATGTATTGTTCGATATCACGCCGAACATCACTGCGTGGCCCGAAGTGGACGACTCGCTTGGCGATTATCTGGACTCATTGCGTTATATACGCGGGTATCCGGTAAAAACCCCGCTTCCCGGTCACCGCAAGCCCGGCGATTTCCACGAACGCATAGACGAGCTCTTCAAGCACCACAGCACAAGGCTCGCGGAGGTAGAGAATATCGTACGCACCTGCCCGGGGCTGACAGCGTACGATATTGCAGGCAGGATGAACTGGAAAATACGGGCTAAAAACTGGAACGAGTTCCCTGCCGCGCAGAAAATATTCGCGGTGGGCGAATGCCTGTCGCATCTGGACTATCTGTTAAAACGCGGCATAATAAAGCGGGAAACGCGCGAGAACGCGCATCTATATTTACTCGTTTAAGAACCGCTCGTGGTTTATCGGGTCGTGCGTTGCGGCGTACTGCCCGCCATCAGGTGTATAAAGAAATAAAGGAACGCTGGGCTCAAAAATGATCTCAGTGTTTTTCGTCAAAGGCACGCTGTCAAAATCGCTGCTGATCCCATATCCTTCCGGCGGGTCGGCCGAAAACTGGATAGAAAGCGTAGCTATGCCTCCGGTTATCGACATCTGAGACTGCGCGCCTTTCCAAAACGCTATCCCGTTTCCTTTATACGTGATCAGAATAATTGACGCGGCTGCCATAACAACTAATCCCTTGTATGCGTCTTTCATGTAAACCCTGTCTATCTTTTCAATTTCACCCGCTACAGCGGCGAAACCGCAAATTATCACAACAAGAAGCGCGGGAAGAATATCGGTCAGGTAGCGGCTGGATACTTCCGTTGCCGCGATGAAAACTGCGACCGTTCCCAACGCGCCGATAGCTACCGGTATCGCCGTCCAGAGTGCCTCCGCTTGACGCTTGCGCAGATAATGCAGCATTAGAAGTGAAAGCAGAGTCATAATGCCGATAATGTTTTTATACCTGTATCCGTCGTCCTGGATGTTCTCGGCGGCGTCACTGGTAAAACAGTCGCTCGTGACATTCAGCTGATAAAAAACAGGCGGAACTTCACCGACAAAAAGATTCGCCGCCTTTTGCCGCAAAAACGGGAACAAATGCAACGGGCTGTCGAGTATTGTTTCCCTCACTCTTCGCAGCAAAAGCGTACGTATCTCCTTTTGGACCGTTTTCATCTCAGCAATATCGCAAATACCGTCGGCAGACGACATGATCCAAAGCTGATGAAACAAAACAGCCAGCCTGTCGGCGCCGGGCTCAGGCGTCAAGTCGACTTCGTATACTACGACCCCCGTATCTTCGCCGGCGAAGTTTGTGCCGACATAAAGAGTCCACAGCGTAGCCGAGTTTGCAAAGCCCGGATAAGGATGCAGGCCGGTTTTATACATCGCAAAGCCGGCCGCTTGCTTAACTGCGGGAATGCTCAAAGCCATGATAATCAGGATAAATGCGCATCGCTTAACACTGCCATCTTTTCCCGCAATGGAGCGTATAAGCGCCGTGATATGATAGGCGACTATGAAAATTGCCGCTGTCGGTCTGAGCATGAATAATAAACCGAACGAAAGAAAAAACACGATATATGAAGCAATGGAACGGTATGTTCCAGCGCAGAAGCACAGCGCCGCAACAGAAACAGCTATCGGGTAAACATATGGCGCGGTGAGTATCAAGTACGGATACAGCAAAACGGACAGCAACAGCGTTAGAGTAAAAAAACGCTTGCCGAAAAGTTTATGAAAAGCGAGGGCCATAGAAAAAACGAACATGCAAAGGGTGAAAAAATGCGTCAGCCGGATGCCGTATTCAACCGCCGTCGCAGTATCGGTCATGGAAAACATGCGCGTAAAAAAGTAGTAGATCAGAAGGGCGATTTTATTGTTGCCCCAAAAATTATAGTAACTCATCGACCATTCAGTGTAACCAGAGCCGTTTTGCAGGTATTTCAATGAGTTTACTAAAGTGAAACTGTCGCTGCCCGGCGAAATCGGGATGTACATCACTATTATGCCGCAAAACGCGGCGACCATAGTGATCAATGCTATGCGCAAGACTAGCTTGGTTCTCGCGCCGGAGAAGCCGAACCTTCCCGCAGCCCTCCCGCTTCCATGTTTTACTATTTCATTGTCTTGTTCATCACTCATATGGAGCACTGACTCCCTCTGCTTGTTTTTTAGATATTTCATGGTTCGCCCGACAAAAGCGCGCCTGCCGATTTACCTTGTTTCACCCGCCCGAATGACATACTAGCAGAACGCCGGCAAGCCGTCAATGGCAGTGGCGCAATAAGCGTGCGATTGTGCCTATTATTGTCTTTTATAGCATTTTTCGATACCTATTATTGTTTTTATATGAGTCAATCGTCGCGCAGCTTGCGAAAGAGAACAAAAAATTCCAACATGAAGAAGTACAGCCCCAAATACGCAATAAGGATATCGGGCAAAAACTTTGGCTTTGAAAGCAACATCAAGTCCGTTCCGCTGTACGCCGCGTACCTTATATGATATGACTACAGCAATGCAGTTGACACCTCGTGATTTGTCGTGCATAATGGAATTGCATTCCATTATAATCGCTTATTGAGCAAGGGAGATGAATTATGTATTATCATCGGCATTTGGAGCAGGTCGTTGACCGGATTTCCAGGCGCAAACCGGTCATCGTTTTGACAGGCGCGCGGCAGGTTGGAAAATCCACCATGCTCAAAACGCTTTTAAGCTCGAAAGAGGAATACCAGGGCATTAACTATGTTGCGTTGAATCGCCCTCTTGTGCGTGAGAGCGCAAAGGAGAACCCCTCTCTTTTTTTTAACCAGTATAAACCGCCCGTTATTGTAGATGAGATTCAAAAAGCGGCTGAACTATTCGATTACATCAAGGATATTGTCGATGAAGGTAAGGACAAGGGGCAGTTCTACCTCACCGGTTCGCAGAGTATGAGGCTGATGCAAAATGTAAGCGAAAGCCTCGCGGGGCGGGCAGGCGTCATAAAGATGCTGGGTCTTTCCTTGCGTGAACTTTACAAGAGTTCCTATCGTGAGCCTTTTCTTCCGGATGCCGAACGCCTCGGTGCGCGTGAAAAAGATGGCCTCGATTTCGATTACGCCAGCATCGTTTCACTCATACACAAAGGATTCTTCCCGGAACTCCACGAAACAGAAAGCGACCTGTATGATTGGTCAGACTTCTACAGCTCATATTTTCAAACCTACATTGAGAAAGATGTAAAGGAAGTCCTGAACATTCAAGACGAATCAGCGTTTATCAAGTTCGTAAAAGCGGCCGCATCATTAACAGGCGCAATGGTAAACCACACCACCATCGCGGATATATGCGGGAAGGACGTCAAAACGGTTCGCGCATGGCTCTCTGTGCTGGAATCAAGCGGGCTGGTCTACCTGCTGGAACCGTATCACAATAACCAGAATAAGAGAATGATCAAGACGCCCAAAATGTATTTCCTCGATACGGGCCTTGCTTGCTGGCTGCTCGGGTGGAACACTCCGCAGCAGCTGACTAGCGGCGCTATGTGGGGGCATATATTTGAAACCTTTGTCTTCGGCGAGATTCTTAAAAGCTACTACAATGATGGTATCGTCAAACCCCCGCTTTATTATTACCGCGATACTGATAAGCGCGAAATAGACATTGTTATCTCCGATGGGGATTATCTTCACCCTATAGAGATTAAAGCAGCAAGCGACCCTGTAAAGTCAATGACGAGCGCCTTCAACCGTCTGGATACCATCCCCGATAAAAAGGCCGGAACAGGCGCTGTCGTCTGCCTTGCCAAAGAGCGCTTGCCGCTCACCGATAATGTGTGGATCCTGCCGGTGCAGTTGATTTAAGCGCCTTGGAGAAAAAGCGAAACAAACTACAGATAAACTACAGTTTGGTATGTTACACTGATCCCGGAGACTTCTCCCAGGCTTTGGTTAAAATTTTGCTCGTCGAGGACGATGAAAACATTTGCAACACGGTGAAAACTTTTTTGGTTGAAGCCGGGTTTTCCGTCGA
>Ga0082212_10005996_pt1 | contig 16429 bp, 9 predicted proteins | sample TergutNt197P3_FD_71548 | JGI IMG/M metagenome (GOLD analysis project Ga0082212, IMG submission 71548) | Neocapritermes taracua P3 segment gut microbial communities from Petit-Saut dam, French Guiana - Nt197 P3 | ecosystem: Host-associated > Arthropoda: Insects > Digestive system > Gut ... | reverse complement strand
CCTGTTTCAAAATGCCTATACAGGTTTCTACCTGTCTTCGGATGGAGCGAATATAGTACAAAAAGCAGCAGATAGAACTTCGTATTGGACATTAACCCCTGTTGACGGAAAAGAGAACTGTTTTTACATTATTAACAACGCAATCAATCGCTATTTGGGAAAACTTTCGGATACCGAAGGTGCATCTCCTAATTTCATTACTGCCGCTAACCACACCGATCCGGAAGCACAGGGAACCATTTGGAAATTTGTATATGCTCCGGTCCAATCAAATGAATTTACAGCCGAACTGAGAGATGAAATCTTCAATACATGGAAAGAAAAATTTTACTTGTCTGCTTCTTTCAGTCCGGTATTTAAACTGAATAATACGAACATTTTTACAGGATACGTCCTTGAAAGACCCGGTTTTTGGGACACTGCTGAAAATATGGAGATACTTTTAGATGCCTACGAAACTACTGAAAATGATGAATACAGGATTATGTATAACGAAGTTTTCGACAATTTTTGCGCCACTCAATATGTAGATCGAGGCTGGGAATACAATGGCTACAACGATGATTTGGCTTGGTTGGTTATTGGTATGATACGTGCGCATCTGTTGTTCGGAGATCAGGGACCCGGCAGGGAATATAAAACCCTTGCCAAAAAATATTTCGATATTGTTTACAGCAGGGCTTTACTTCCTGAAAGTGATTGTGCGGCAGGACTGATTCGATGGTTGCAAGGTAATAGAAGTACCAACTCATGTGTAAACGGACCGATGCAAGTGGCTGCATGCTATATAGCAATGGCTTACGGTGATGATTCATACTATGCCAAAGCAAAAAATATATACAAACTCCAGCGCAGATATTTAACAAAACTTCCCGAAGGGGTAGGACAGGTGTATGATGCATGGGATTGCTCAAAAAACCAGGATGCGTATAACTATTGGGCTTCCACCTACAATCAGGGAACTTTTTTAGGCGCTGCAGTTATGCTTTATCAGCGTTATGGTGATTTCGACAGTGGAGAACCAACCACCTATAAAGAAGATGCAAAAAAAGTGATTGACTATGGCATAGGTAATTATTTTTGTGACAGAAATGGAATTGTTCAAGTCTGTAAAGGCAATCAGGATCTGATAGGATTCAAAGGAATTTTAATGAGATATATAAGGAACTATATCGAAAAAATGCCCGATGCAAATGTAGCGGTTTATCGGAATTGGATGATAAAAAATGTGATTCAGGCATACAATAATCGCAATTCTCAATTTATAAGCTGGACTGCATGGCCCGATAAATCAAACGAATGTAATTATCGTATTTATATGAATGGTACCAACCCCGTACATCAGATGTATGGTGCTTTCGGAACAGGAACCATTGTGTCGGCTGCTGTAAATGTACCTAATGTAATAACTGATCCACAAAGCATACACAGTGTCCAAATGAATTATCCAATCAATATATCGGTAGCAAGGAAACTATTATCCATACGCAGTAATACAAATGATCCGATTCAATCGGTTAATATTTACGATTTACAGGGACAACTATTGCTATCCTATTCCAACTTAAACAAAGTTGACATTGACATGAACCTCCCTTTAGGAAATACAATTGCAATCGTTAAAGTTCAAACCCGATTTTCCGTTAGTTCAAAGAAAATTATTATAGAATAAACATTAAATAAGTTTTGTTAAACAAGTTTGAATCCAACATAAACCAAGTTTTCAACACTAAAAACCCATTGTAAAAAATATAATTTTCAAAATAAATGTGGTACCTTTGGTGTCTGTAAGTAAAAAAAACTGTTAATTATTTCAATTTGAGTATAATGAAAAATGCACCCCTTTTGATATTATCTGTCACCGTTTTTATTGTCTGTTCATGTACAAATCCCAAGGAATCACGTATTCATAGTGACCTGCGGGCGCCTGCCTATCCTTTGATTAACATAGATTCCTACACCAATGCGTGGTTGTTTGGAGATATTCTCTATGAGAATCAATTATCGCATTGGACGGGTAAAGAATTTCCATTGTTGGCAGCTCTTCGCGTAGATGACCGGATTTTCAGATTTATGGGAATGGAATCCCCTATGCTTATACCCATCGAAAAAATGAGTGATTATGGGGGTTGGGAAGCTCGGTATGTATTTGAAACGCCACAAGAAAACTGGATGTATAGCGATTTCAACGATGAAAACTGGCAACAAGGCCTGGCTGCTTTTGGAATACGTGAGAATAACCAAAACATATCAACCCCATGGGAAACCGAACATATTTGGATTAGAAGGGATTTTGTTATAGAAGACGACTTATCCGGCAGAAAAGTCTTTTTGGAGTATTCTCACGATGATGATGTTGAAATTTATATCAATGGAATAAAAGTTGTCAACACGGGTGAAAAGTGTCAGGATAATGCCCTTGTGCAACTTTCCGAAGAAGCGATATTATCGCTGAGGAAGGGAAAGAATATGATTGCCGCCCATTGTAGAAACAGGGGAGGGGATGCATTTATTGATTTCGGCCTATACGTAGAAATGACTATGCAAGCCTGTTTTCCTGAAACAGCTATTCAAAATTCGGTGGAAGTACTGCCTACTCAAACGATATATCATTTTACCTGCGGGCCGGTTGATTTGGAATTGACCTTTACCGCTCCCTTGTTAATGGATAATTTAGAATTACTGTCGCGTCCCGTCAATTATATTACCTATACTGTTTCTTCCAACGACTCACAAGCCCATGAAGTAGATTTGTATTTAGAAGCCGGAACGGCCTGGGCATTGAATACATTCAGCCAGCCAAGTCAAAGCAGAACGTTTGAAAAAGACGGTCTGATTTATTTGGAAACGGGTAGTAAAGAACAAAATATACTGGGAAAACAGGGAGATAACATCTGTATCGACTGGGGCTATTTTTATTTATGTGCAGATAAGAAAAACACTTGTTCCGCTGTTGGTGACGGTTATTCGATGCGAACAGAATTTTGTACCAACGGAACGATCGGTAAAAACACGCCACCTTCTCCGGATGAACAAGACCGCCTTGCTTTCGCCCGTTCGCTTGGAAAGGTAAAAAGACCGGTAAGCGGACACTTCGTGTTAGGTTATGATGATATTTATTCTATACAGTATTTTGGAACGAACCTTCGCCCCTATTGGAACAAAAAAGGAGATAAGCATACTTTTGACCTTTTCACACAAGCCTCAAGAGAATACAAGCCGGTAAAAAAGGCTTGTGATATGTTCGACAATGAATTAATGAAAGAAGCCATCAGGTGTGGAGGAAAAGAGTATGCTGAACTTTGTGCTTTGGCCTACCGTCAAACGGTTTCAGCCCATAAATTGGTTGAAGCGCCCAATGAAGAACTGTTATTCTTGTCTAAAGAAAATTTCAGTAGCGGATCCATTGCAACGGTAGATATATCCTATCCCTCCTCTCCGGCATTCTTGTTATATAATGTGGATTTATTGAAAGCGATGTTGAATCCCGTATTTTATTACGTAGAAAGCGGTAAATGGACTTATCCTTTTGCGCCTCACGATATTGGCATTTATCCGGTTGCCAACGGGCAAATTTCTCAAACACACCTTCCGGTAGAAGAATCCGGCAATATGCTGATAATGACAGCTGCCATCGCTACTATGGAGGGGAATGCACAATATGCACAGGAACATTGGGAAACCTTATCACAATGGGCAGATTTTTTGGTGGATAAAGGATTTGACCCCGAATATCAAGAAAATACAGACGTTTTTGCCGGACATTCTGCTCACAATGCCAACTTATCCATCAAAGCAATTCTGGGTATCGCCTCTTATGGACGTTTGGCAGATATGTTGGGGAAAAACGATGTAACTCGAAAATATACGGCATTAGCAAGGGAAATGGCGCTTGAATGGATTATAAAATCAGATGATGGCGACCACTACCGCTTTGCATTCGACCAACCCGGAACATGGAGCCAAAAATACAATCTTGTATGGGATAAAGTCATGAAAATAAATGTTTTCCCTCATGAAATCAGAGAAAAAGAAATTGCTTATTATCTGACCAAACAAAACAAATACGGTTTGCCTTTGGATAGCCGGCACTTGTATACAAAAGCCGACTGGATTGTATGGACTGCTACTTTAGCGCCGAATATAGATGAATTTCAACAACTCATAAGTCCTCTCTACCGGTTTGTAAATGAAACTACCGACCGTATTCCCATGTCGGACTGGTATTGGACAGATAAACCGGAACACGTATCGTTCCGGGCACGGTCGGTGCTCGGAGGATATTTCATTAAAATGATGGAAGAGAAATTAATCGCTCAAGAACAGTTGATATTTAAAGATAATGTTATCGAAAAATAAATCCGAATGACTGCAAAAGCGCTGAAAATATTATTCATTTGCTGCTTAACTTCTTTGTACTCTTATGCCGAAGAGTCTCCCGGAGGTCTTTTGTTTACGTCCGGTGCGGAAAAAGTAGATAAGAGAACATCGCTTGTTATCTTCGGAGATAAATTTCAAAAATTTGAGGATTATTTTCATCTGAGCTTCGATTTATCTATCTGGGACATCAAACAGTTTGGATATGTTTTTCGGGTGATTAACGACCAAAAGCAGGAAGTCGATTTCGTATTTGTCAATTTTTATGGAGTCGATAAGATGTATCTTGACTTTCACAGCCCCATTACCCATAAATCAGTTCAGATTCCAATTCCGGAAGAAGCCATTCGGAAAAAAGAAAACCTGCACATGGACATTTGTTTCTATTTGAAAGAAGACAAAGCGGCAATTACTTTCAAAGATTCGGTTTATACATGCAGTCCCATTGGATTGGCGAATCCTTCTTTCCTGCAATTCGCTTTTGGACTGTATGGTCTTAATTTGGACGTTCCGCAGATGCTAATCAGGGATGTATGCATTCAGACTGCCGACAAAAAACGCTTTTGCTTTCCGTTGAAAGAATCTGAAGGAAATTTTGCCTGGGATGAAACCGGAAAAATGAAAGCGCAAGCGAAAAATCCCGAGTGGATTGTGAATAAGCATTTTCATTGGCAAACCAATTCAAATTTTGAATTGGAAGGGAAGGCATCCATCACTTATGATGAAGTCAATAACAGGATAATAATTATAAATAATGATTCGATACAGTATTATTATCCCCGTTACGAAAAAACGGAAACTTCCCGCTTAACCGCTATTCCTGATGAATACATACCGGATGATGCTGTTTTGCATAGCAACCGGTTTTTCTCAAAAACCGGCGATTTATATCAATTTGGCGGATATACTAACCATTCTTTTTTAAACACCGTAACCAAATACAATCCGGAGGAGAAAATATGGAAACCGGTTGATTTGTCGGGCGATGAAATAAGTCCCCGTTTTTATTCTTCCGTAGGAAACGGTATCAATCCTGACGAAAAACTGATATTTGGCGGTTTTGGAAACGAAACAGGTAAACAAGAACATGGAGGACGTAATCTGTATGATCTCCATTCATTAAATCTTGAACAAAGGAATATTACAAAGCTATGGGATTTTCAAAACCGGTCGGACAATGTATTTATTCCATGTAAAAATCTGATACTGAACAAAGAAAAAACACATTTCTACACATTGTGTTATCCACATCATATTCCCGATACGAAGATGTATTTATATTGCTTTGATCTGCAAAATGGGTCGTATAGTATTGTGAGCGATTCGATTCATCTCATTTCTGAAGATATGAATGCCTCTGTTAATCTGTTTTATAACGAAACCTTGAACGAGTTTTATGCTGTAGCAAGCGAATTTAATGATAATAACAAAACAAATATACGAATCTATACATTATTATCTCCTCCATTTCTAAAAACGCAGCCAAGTCCTTTGCAAAATAATAGCTGGAGGTTGGCGTTAATAATGGTATTTTTTATTGCCATTTCAATCGCAGTTATTGTCCTGAAAATTGTATCAAAAAAGAAAAAAGATAGAGAACAACCAAAACTTTTGCCTTTACAGAAAGAGATGGTTAAAAATAACGACAAACAAACGAAATCGGCTTTCTATGTTTTTGGCGATTTCACTGTTTTTGACAGGAGAGGAAAGGATATCAGTTATCGTTTCAGTACAAAATTTCGTTCGGCATTTTCGCTCATATTGATATATACAACCAATAATACGCAAATTTCAACCGAAAAGCTAACATTGAATTTGTGGCCGGAAAAAAATGTCAACAAAGCCAAAAACATTCGCGGTGTAACGGTCAACCGTCTCAGAAATATATTATCCGACATTGACGGAATTACGCTAATTCATGAAAATTCGCATTGGTTTTTCGTTTTTGATCAGCCTTTCTATTGCGACTATCTCGAATACCATTCGCTCATCGACCAATTGCAACACCAACAGGACAAAGACGATTCTTATGAAGTATTGATGGATAAATTGATATCTGTTGTTAGTAATGGAACTATGTTTTTAAACCTTCAAGAAGCCTGGATTGACTCTTTTAAATCGAAAGAAGATGAAAAATTAGAGATGTTGCTTCGAAACTATATTTTTTATTTGTATGAAAATGAACAATATAACAAATTGATTGCCACAGCGCAGGCATTTTTCAACATAGAACCCCTAAACAACGAAATCATGGATATTTGCATGAAGTCGTATCAAAAGCTGGGAAAAAAAGAACAGGCTCAACTGTTTTTTACCCGATATAAGGAAACTTATAAAATGTTGATGGGGGAAGAATTTAAAAATTAATAAACGATGAAAATTTCCTGTCCCTCCTGTACGCAAAATAAAACACTTGAGGAAGCACCGTAAACGAAAGTATCATACAAATAAGAATACCGCCTACAATCATAATTGCCAAAGGTTTTTGAACTTCCGAACCCATTCCGGTCGATAAAGCAGCAGGAAATAGACCCATCGAACCCATTAGGGCAACCATGAGAATAGGTCGCAGACGTTCTCGCACTGCTTCGTCGATGCCTTGACGAAGATTATTCATTTCCCACATTTTGGTTTTCATCAGGGCAATGAGCAGGATACTGTTGATAGACGTTACTCCGAAAAGTATGATGAATCCAACGCCTGCCGAGATACCGAAAACAGTTCCAGTCGCCCAAAGCGAAATAAATCCGCCAATCAAAGCGTAGGGAATGGTACTCGCAGCAATCAGGGTATCTTTTACCGTACCGAAATTGAGATACAACAAAAACAGTATCAAACAGATTACTGCAGGAACAATCATCATCAGACGTTTGGTAGCACGTTGCTGGCTTTCAAATTCCCCTGCCCAAACGATTTTGTTTCCGCTTTCAATCTGTATATTTTCGGAAACCCTTTTTTGCGCTTCGGCGATGGTCGAACCCAAATCGCGGTCGCGAATGCTGAAGCCGACACCAACATAGCGGCTACTGCCTTCGCGATAAACAAATGTAGGTCCGGTAATAAAAGATATATCGGCAATTTCTTTCAGAGGAACATATTTTCCGTCCATCGAGGGAATGAGGATATTGCCGATTTTGTCTTCGTTGTCGCGGTATTCTTTTTGGAAGCGCAGTAAAACGTCAAAAATTCGTTCGCCTTCATAAAACTTGGTAGCGGCTTTTCCGCCGATAGCCATTTCGATAACTGCCTGTGCATCTGCCATCGACACAGCATAACGCGCCATACGCGATTCTTCGAGTTTTATTTGTAATTCGGGCAATCCGATGCTGCGAAAAACATTCACTTCTTCAATGCCGCGCACATCTTTAATGGCGGCGGCGGTTTGGTCAGCCAATTTTTCCAATTGGAACAAATCGTCTCCAAATATTTTTATCACCAACGAACTTTTTACACCCGCCACATATTCCTCCACATTGTCCTGAATGGGCTGGCTGAAGCCGAAAATAATGCCCGGATAAACATCCAGCGTCTGTTCCATTTCTTTCATCAAAGCATCTTTTTTGACGCGGCGTTTCCACTGTCTTTGGTCTTTGAGTTGCACGTGAAATTCGATATTAAAAAAGCCTGTGGGGTCGGTTCCATCGTTCGGACGTCCTGTTTGAGAGAGTATAAATTCCACTTCATCAAAGGCTTGCAATTTCTGTTTCATTTCTTTGGTAATGCGAACCGACTCGTCCAAATGTACGCTGTTGGGTAAAGTGGCACGAATATAAATGGCTCCTTCGTTCATTTGAGGAATAAACTCGGTACCCCAAAAGTAAAACCGTACCACGCAAACCGCCAACAGTACGCAAAATCCGATGATAACGCCTTTGCGATAACGAGTAGAAACTTGATAGGTTTTATATAATGAACCGGTGAAAAAACGGCTGATGAAATTGGTTCTCTCCACAATCGGCTTGTTGAGCAACAGTTTACACATCACAGGCACATAAGTTAGCGACAGAATCAGCGAACCCAACAAAGCATAACCCAAGGTGAATGCGAGCGGTGAAAACATTTTCCCTTCTACTTTTTGAAATGAAAAAATAGGAAATAATGCCACCATCAAAATGATTTGTGCAAAGAAAATATGCGATGCAACGCTTCCTGCACTGTTTTTGATAATGCCGTTGCGGGCAATTTTGACGAAGTTTTTGCCTACTTTTTGAGAACGTTTTTCCAAAGCGACAAAAATAACTTCAACAATAACCAATGTACCTTCCAATAACAATCCAAAATCCAATGCGCCCATCGAAATGAGATTGGCAGGTAATCCCTGTATGCGGAGCATAACGATTGCAAACAGGAACGACAAAGGGATTACGGTGGAAACAATCAAGGTAGTTCGCCAATTATACAGAAAAAGAAAGACAATGAGCGATACCAATAAAATGCCTTCGAGCAGGTTTTTTACAACCGTATGCACAGTGGCTTCTACCAAAGTAGTTCTGTCTAAGAATGGAACAATTTTAACGTCTTCGGGAAGAATACGGTCGTTGAGTTCTGTGATTTTTTCTTTCAAATGTTTGATGACTTCGCCGGGGTTTTGTCCACGCAACATAATGACAATACCTTGCACTACGTCGTCGTTGTCGTCTAATCCGACCTGCCCCAATCGCGGTCTGGAAGAAACATCTACCGTTGCCACCTGTTTTACGCGAATGGGCGTGCCGCCTTTCACTTCAATCAAAATATTTTCAATGTCTTCAATACTTTCCAACAAACCGATTCCACGCACCACAAACGCCTGACTGCCTTTCTGTATCATATCTCCACCCACATTGATATTACTCCTTGAAACGGCTTCATATACTTCGAGCGGCGAAAGTTCATAATTCGCCAATTCGGACGGATTGACTTTTATTTCAAAAATTTTTTCTTCGCCGCCAAACGTAACAATATCTGCCACGCCCGGCACCGAAAGCAATTCGCGTTGAACCACCCACTCGTTGATTGCAGAAACTTCGCGGATATGCAAATCGCTTTTCAATACATAACGGTAAATTTCGCCCGTTGCTCCCGAAGGCGGTTCAATGGACGCTTCCGCACCTTCGGGCAAGTCCAAGTCTTGCATACGGTTAGAAGCATATTGTTGGGCAAAAAAATCATCGACACCATCTTCAAAGATAACCGTAACTACCGACAAACCAAACAACGAGGTAGAACGCACGTCAGTTTTTCGCGGAATCGTATTCAATGCACGCATAATGGGCAAAGTAACAAACTTTTCCACCTCTTCGGCGCTCCGTCCCTGCCATTGTGTAATGACTCTTACGCGCGTATTCGTAACATCGGGATAGGCTTCAATCGGCGTATTCGTGTAACAGATAACACCCGCAACCAACAGTATGACTGTCATAAAAAGGACAAGTATATGATTGCGTAATGAAAAGGCTATTATATTTTTAACAAATTTATGCATAATTATATTTAAAATTTTTTGCGTACTTTGTGTACTTCGTGGTAAAAAATCTATTTCTTTCTATTATATGACAATACATATCTTACTCCGCAGGTTACCCACGAAGAGGCTTTGGCATCACCGCTAATTCCGCCGCCGAAAGCAAGGTCGAATTGCAATTGTTCGCTGACAAACTGTCGTATGCCCAATTGATACATCGAGCCGGCTCCATGTTCATACGGGTCGCCATTAACAACTTCTCCGATAAGGTGAAACCCATTGTAAACTTTTGCCTGCGCTCCCAGCCCAAAAACAAAACCCGATAATTTTTCTTTGCTTTCTTTGTTTTTAAGATAAGTTCCTCCCGCTTGGGCGTGAATCAGCAAATTATCATCTGCACCAAAACATTGGGTAAACAACATACAGCCAAAAGAGCCATAACCGTCCGACACAAAATCGCCTTTACCCCAAGGCATATCAGAGCCAATCGCTATACCCACTCCGGGCAAACCGTTGGGTTCGTATGCGTGAAGTATAAATTTACCCTGTATCAATGGCAATGTATAAGAAGGTTCCTTGAACGTTTCGCCGTTAAATTCGTATTTGCTTCTTCCCCAAACACCTGCTATGGTCAGTTCTGCCCAGTTGGTCAAACCAAAATTGGCGGAGTGCCAAATTTCTAAATTCGATTTGCTCGTGAATACCCAACTTGCTAATTCAGAGCGTCTGTAACCGGAGATAGCAGCGTCATCGGTGATAAATGGGCGTACTGCCAACATATCTTGTACGGCAAACACAGTTAATATTGCCAATATTAATGAAGTTTTCCTATTCATTGTCATAAAATTATATCCTGTCTTTAACTTAGATTTTTATAAAATTAAAAAGATTAATAAATTCTTGTAAATCTTTTTTATCTTGATAAAATCGTGGTTTAAGATTATTTCCCTTTCAATTCAGCATAAATTAGCAACTGATTTTTGACAACAATCTTATCGTTCTCGCTTAATCCCGAACAAATGTATGTATTTTTCTGATAATGTCCTTGCAGTTGAACCTTTTTTATTTCAAACCTACCCGGCTCAGTTTCTATTACTACGAAATGGCGGTCGTCATCGAATATCAAAGCATCGGTAGGTATGGAAAGGAAGTTCCGGTGCGTTTCGTTTTTCAATTTTACCACAACAGACATTTCGGGTTTGAACTTCAAATCCTTATTAGGCATCACAATACGCGCTTTCAACACTTTTTCTTCGGGGTCAAAAACTTGTGATAAAGCGTCAATTTTACCCGAAAAAACTTCGTTGGGATACGCCAGCGTGGTTATTTCAACAGACATACCTTCTTTTACCGATTGCAAATCGCCGGCATAAACATTGGCTATTATCCACACCGTACTTAAATCTGCCACCGTAAAAAGCGGTTCGCTGTCGGGCGAAAACGGGGTGCCTGAAGCCGCTTTTTTATCCACAATATATCCTGTCATCGGCGATTTAATGGCGAAAACACCCTGTCCTTTATCGAGATACAACGACATATCGCTTTTGGCTTTTTCGTAGGCTGCCTGTGCCTGCCTCAGTCCTGATTTGGCTTCCAATAACTCTTTTTCGGACAGCAAATTATCGTCAAAAAGAGCCTGTACGCTTTGCAATTCTCTTTGGGTAACTTCTACTTCAGCCTCAAAAGAAATCATATCGGATTGAAACTCGCCTATTTCGGCGCTTCTGACATCTAACAGCGATTGCCCTTGCTGAACTCTATCGCCCAAAGAGAAATAAGTACGCTCAACAATGCCACTGATTAAAGGCGTATAATACACCACTTTATCCGGAACAATTTCCACTTTTCCGTTGAGTATCAGTTCCTGTTCCTGATTACTCATCGTTGGTTTTACTGTTTTTACGCTCGCAATAAATTCTTCTTTTATACCGCTTTCTTCCTGCGTGTCTTTATTTCCTGTCGAGGAACACGATGGCAACAACAGTATAGTCATCGCCGCAAAAAATATCTTAATCAAATTCTCCATTCCCTTTTAATTCCTAATTCCTAATTTATAATTCTCTAATGTCCGTTCCAACAACATATTGTAATTCTTCAAAATTATTATTTACAGACTTTTGTATTTCAAAAAATATCTGTTTGCTTTTTTGATACGAATCCATAAAGTCGATAAATTCAAGCATACTGATATTTCTGCTCAATAGATTTTTTGCATAAACGTCCAACATTTTATCTAATTCCGAAAAAAGTTCGTTGTCCGATATTTTATGATAAAATTTCAACGATTGCTCGTAATTGGCATACATTTCGGTAATTTCGTTAAACGCTTCATTTTGAATTTGCTGTTCCAAGTATCTGCTTTGTTCCAAACCAAAATTTGCCGCTTTTATACTGCCTTGGTTGCGATTGAGAACGGGTAAATCGAAACTCAGTCCAAAGCCGATGTAGTCTTTCCAAATTCCTGAATACCGGTCATAATTCGCACTGAATGTAATATCCGGAACCCGTTGGGCTTTTTCCAATTTCAGCGTTTGGGTAAACCAATCGCTTTGCAGTTTTTGGAGTTTTATATCCGGTCTGTTTTCCCTTGCCAACGAATACAAATTTTCCAAAGTCGGCAGAATGGAATTTTTCTTATCCGCATCGAACATTACAGAAATAGGTCTTGCAGGCGGCAAATTGAGTAACGATTTCAAGGTTTTAAGTTGCGAATTTAATTCAATTTTTAATTGATAAAGTTCGTTTTCCATTTCCAAAGACGAAGATTGCAGACGCAGTAATTCTCCTTTCGACAAATTACCGTTTTGCACCTGTCTTTCATAAGCATTGATAAGCCTTGCCAACAAATCAATCTGCCTCGACAATACCGTTTCATAATTTTGGAAATAAACGATCTCGTTGATACTCTTGCGCAGTTCGGTTTTTAGTCCTCTGAGCGTTTCGCCGAACTGCTGTACCGCTATTTCTTTCGATACCTGTTGTAAGGCTACCACTTTGCGACGTTTTCCTGCCGTTGTAATCAACTGGCTGAGTTCAACGGCAAACTGTGTGTTATGGTTGGCATCGGCTTCGCGCAAGGCTTCACGTTGTTTGTTGGTAGTCCAAAAATTTACATCGCTGACGCTCAATGTGGGATTTTCCCACATTTTTGCCTGCATAATTTCTGCATCGGCTATGCTGATATTCATTTTTTCGGCAATCAGCACAAGATTTTGTTTCAGAAAAATTGCCTCAATTTCTTCCCTGTTAAGCCTTAACGTTTCGGCAGATTGACCGAAAATGCCCACAGGAAACAAAAGAAACAGTATGATATACGTTATTTGTTTCATATTATAAACTAAAAATAAAAAAAAATTGAGCTGTCATTGCGGGCTTGACCTGCAATATCCAGATAATCAACAATACTGTTTGTTTCAGGGGATTGCGGGTCAAGCCCGCAATGACAGCTTTTTGAAACAACCTCACTGCTTAGGGGTTGGGGGGAAGGTTTATCCCTGTGGCGGATGATCTATTTGCAAATAAACAAGTTGTAAAAGAAAAGCATCGGAAAAAACGTGAAACGTTCTTTTTATATCTGTCGAAAAAAGATTATTGAGTCTTAATACCTGTCCGAAATCCGGATAAATTAACAGTTTTGAAAATTGAACCAATGTGTAATTTTCGGGCGAATCGCCATCTTCGTCAATATCATTTGCATTTCCCGTCAGACTAAAAATTAATTCCAGCACACTGTTAATTTCATTTTTTGTTTGTGAAGTATAATTTGAACACGCAAAACTCGCTTCCGACATATCTACAAACAATCCGCGATTGAGGTAGGACAACATCAGAAAAGCAATTAATAATACGTTCAAAGTTTTTTTCAACATCGGAAAAAGAAATTTTTATGCGGCAAAATTACATGAAATTTTCGGAATTCCAAGCGGTTAAAATAAAAAATCAAGACCACTTCCGTCACACTTACTATCGTACTCGAAGTACATTGTTATCTTTGTAGCTTTAATACAATAAATTATCACTGATGTACGGCTGGCCGTTTTGTCTTTTTAATGGAAAAGAATGAGTTATCAGAAAAGTTACTGATCAAAGATCCAATGACAGCAATGTTTCTCCTTCTACATTCAACACAGTGAGTGTCATTTGTTTTCCCTGTTTTCGTAGAATGGATACTGTGGCTCCTCGTTCGTTGCTACCACCGCCAATGACAACCGGGAAGTTATTTCCATTTTCACCTTTAGCTATATGATTAAACCGGTGAGTATGTGCATTCAAGCTAATATTGAATGGCGCTTTTGCGAGAATATCACCCCACTCGTCGCGACAAGGAAGAAAGGATTCCTCCCGCATACCGTATATGGGTATATGGTGTATCAATACACGTTTGGCGGCTGATTTGAATGCTTTGGATGCTATTTCCTTTTTCAGAAACGCTGCCTGATCTTTGCGATACTGGGTAAAATCGTTTAATCCGTAATAAACGGGGTGATCGTCGGGTTTATCTTCGCCGCAATCGAGCAAGACAAAACGTGTATCGCCTATGTTGAAAGCGCCATACGAATGACCGTCAATCATTCCCAGCAGATTCCAAAGAAATGGCGAATAAGCGCCGCGCGTTTCATGATTTCCCCGAATGTAAATGGAGGGTACCCTGTCGGCACCGATTCCTTTGCTATAATGCGAAATCGTGTTTATTGCAATGTTTTCGCTTTGCACATCGGCAATGCAATCCCCATTAAAAAAAACAATGTCATAAGGAATGTCTTTCACCTGTTGGTACAATTTGTCGAAAAGTGGATATGAGTCGTGAAGGTCATTGAATATGACAGCCGTAAAATCCGTTTTTTTATCATCAAATGTTGTAAAACTGGCTATTTGGCTCGTTGCTGTTTCACCAAATTCCTTTCTATAGGGTTGATATAAGGTTATTTCTCGTGAGTGCACCCTGTAATAGTACCGTGTTCCGGGTTTCAAGCCGGTTAAACGAATACGGTTCAAGGTATTGTTAGCCACTGCTTCGCCTTCTATCCATGTTTGCGCCTGTTGCATATTCAGGCTATCTGTTCCGTATTCTACCCAACTGTGGCAGGGAACATGGGTATGCCACATAATGGTCATGCCATCGGTGGCGGGATCTTGAAGATATACAGATGTGCGGAAAATGTGGTCTTTTGCCGTTTTAAACCGCAGGTCAGTAAAAAGAGGCAAGTGGTCGGATGCCAAACTATTGACTACTCTGTTTCTCCAAACAGAATAGGTTTCGCCTTTAGGTATGTAGCCAAAAATGTAATCGATGGTACGGTCAGGTTTGTCTGAAGGGAAAGTAAACTGTTTAGTATCGGTTAATGTGACCCAGTTTTGTTTAAAAGCCTCTAATACGGGTGATTCCGGAGCAGCATTGATATCGCCGGCAAGGACAACAGGTTTATCATAATCTTTTACGGTTTGATTGATAATCTCCACCGAAGCGAGCCGGTCTTCTGCGTTCAGAGAAAAATGGGTACAACAAAATACATAATCTTTCAATTCTACTATCAGTAATGAACGGGCCTCTTCTCTTCCGGGCAATGGAATGCGTTTCCATGATAGAGGTTTCTGTTTTGATAAGATACCGATACCATATTTTCCTCCGTCGTATGAGATAGAAGCGCCATAGACAGGATACATGGCTGTAAGGTTGCTTAACCGAGCAAGCAAATCAACACCTTTGCTCCGGTTCGTAACACTGTCCAACTCTTGCAGGGCTACTACATCGGGAGCAATATTTGTAATTACATCGGCTATACGTTGATAATCGACAACATTGTCTATTCCTTTTCCGTTTTGGATATTGTAACTCATTACCCTTACGGTGTTTTCATCTTGTGGATAAGGTTGGGCATATCCCGTGATTATCAATACAAAGAAACTAATGATTAAAAAAACTTTTTTCATATACATATTTATTTATGGTTATTTATTAATTGCATATTCGTATTTTTTGTGTATAAAAAAACTATGTGTTACATTCGAATTTTATCGGAAGAAATAATCGTTAAATAATGAATCAGTTGCCGACCCAATTCTTTCACATTTTGTACCAATCCGGGGGCAAACGAAATCACCATATCGTGAACGGAAAGTGCGTGTTTATAAAATCCTACTTTAAGCGGAGAATTTACCGATACCAATACATAAAGCAAGAGCAAATTCTCTTCCAATGTCAAATCGACAACCAAATCAAAGGCTTCGTCCGACAAAACATTGGTAATCTGAGCCAACGAATCGCCTTTCATATCTTTTTCCGTTACAATGGTATAGGATATATTGGAATAATTGTTGTTATCTCTTTTGGGTTTGAAAGCGAGCGCTTTTATCTTTTTTCCCATCTTTTTCATTTGCTGAATAAAATGGTTGGCATCATCAAAATTCTCTGTGTCGAACAAGACCAAAACAGATTTTATTTCTCTCAAATTGTGATATGCTTTTTCCCTTTCAGAAAGTTTGACGATTCGCTTGATTTTTCTTCTTAATAAAAACTTATACATGATTTAATCTAACATTTTAAGAAATTCTACTTCCGAAATAATTTGTATTCCCATTTTTTGGGCTTTTTCCAATTTAGCCGGTCCC
>Ga0082212_10005995_pt1 | contig 16429 bp, 15 predicted proteins | sample TergutNt197P3_FD_71548 | JGI IMG/M metagenome (GOLD analysis project Ga0082212, IMG submission 71548) | Neocapritermes taracua P3 segment gut microbial communities from Petit-Saut dam, French Guiana - Nt197 P3 | ecosystem: Host-associated > Arthropoda: Insects > Digestive system > Gut ... | reverse complement strand
GGGGTTGGGGCAAACAGGAGTTGCGGTTGTTGGAATCGAACGAAGCGGCAACGGATTGCGGGTCGCATTGCTCCCTGTTGATGAACATGGCACTTTATGCGATGACCGAACTGGCGACATGGGATCGCACGAGTGCGGAACTTGTTGACCGCAGCGACTCGCCCTGAGACGACCCGAATCGCCGCCCATCGCACGCGGATCGCCGTAACTTTTTACGACGCGGAATGTTACTCAACGAATTTAACGCCGCTTTGAGTGTGCAACCCATCTCAACTGAATTAAAAATCATGCTGAAAAAGTTGCTGAATTTGGCTGCCTAATGTTGGAAAGTGCAGTTCATAAGCGTCTTTGAGCATTTGAGAAGCGATATTGACATCGGACTTCTTTTCTTCAGGAAGATGATTGATGAATTTGCATTGAGGGCAAACGATATCCGTAGTTACTTTGCGACAAGAATGACACATCATTTCCCGCAGAAGATAACGCCCTTCATAAATTGTCAGCTTGTCACAACTTTGTTGAATTGCTTCGAGAAAGGTTTTTTGACGTTTTCGTTTCTCATCATTGCCTTTGATACGTGCCGTAAAAATATTTCACGGCAATTAATTCACGATCCTGCACTAATTGTTGTGCAATTTTCTGTAAATCCAGCCAGTAACATCGTTTGGATAATTTTTTAGAATCTTCCCTGCGTATGACTGAAGCGCGAAGTCCAAAATAAAGGTTAAAACCGTCGATATAGACAATTGCACGCTCTTGTTTTTTGTTTTCAGTATTCATTTTTTTGCCAATTGCTCAAGTTTTTGCCTTGACAGAGACGAAATAGAGATATATAATTATTATAGAGGGTTGGGTTTTACCCAAGCTGCTTTGACACACCTCCCGTGCTAGTACCACGGGACCAACGCCTTTGGGGTAACTCTGGGCGTTATTTTTTTGCGCTATCAAGCCTCCAACGCAAAATGGTCAATAGCGTATTTTTCGATGACACCCATATCCGGGTCGAAACCGATGCCGGGTTCGTTCCACAGGTCGGCGACGCGGGTGTCGGTGTAGCCGCCTTTGATTTCACAGTCGAGGTCGGTTTCCGCCAAATCGACCACGCTCGTCGGTAGCGGCACACCGGGGTCGGCTTCGAGGATTTCCTCTGATCGCATATAATCGGTTGGGAACATGCAATTCGGCAACGACGCCAGCGCAGCGACGTGCCGGTAGCCGACCGACGAAAGGAAACTGCAACCGCTGTAGCACAGCACGTCGCCGGCCACGCACAAATCATGCACCGCCTTGGCCGTCGTCAGCCCGCCGATTCGGCCTGCGTTGAGACAAATCACCGACGCACTGCGCAAATCAATCGCAATCTCCGCCTCATTGTACGACGTGACCGATTCGTCGAGGCAGATGGGCACCCGCAATGCGTCCTGCAACATCGCGTGGCCGACGTATTCCCGCGACGAAAGCGGCTGTTCCAGCATGGTCGGGAAAAAATCGTCGAAGCGGTAAATCGTATCGCTGTGGCTGGCCATGCTCAACGCCCCTTCGACATCGCATTGAATCATCAGACGCGGAAACTCGGAACGCACCGCCGACAGCATATTGATGTCCCAGCCCGGCCGGATTTTCAGCGTGACCCGCCGAAACCCGTCGGCTTCGGCACGCTGCAACTCGGCGAAAAACTCCTCGTGCGATTCCATCCGGTCAAACGTCAGTCCGAGCGGTAATTGGCGTCGCGTCCCGCCGATGACTTGGTGCAAAGGCTTTTGCTGTTTTTTCGCGTGCAAGTCCCACCACGCCATGTCGAGGACGCCTTTGGCGTGGCGATTACCGCGAATTTGGCCGACGATTTCCTCCAGTTGCTTGCTGGAATTGATTTGATGATCGCGTGCGACACGCGGAATCAGCGAGTCTTTCAGACACAAAAACACGGAATGCGACCACGCGGCGGTCATCACCGGCTCATTGCCCGGCATGACCTCGCCCCAACCGGCATGATCACCGCCAGTCAGACGGACAAACACCGAATCAATGTAATGCAACGGCAAATCGGCCATTCGCATTTCTTTTTTGAGCGGTAAACGAACAATGAAAGCGTCAATTTTATCGATTTTCATGGGAATTTGTTGACTCGAGAAAGGGATAACGGAATTACGTGAGATTGAACTGCTTATAATATAACGAGTAACGTGGGAATTGGCCACTCCCTGATATGTTTTTACCTCATTATATCTCATCTTTTGTGCGATTATCTGTCGCAAACCACACGAAAGAGCTGTTTGGCCGGAGTACCGTCGCGAAATACGCCAAAGGTTTCAAAAACAAAATTCCTTTTTAAAAGAGTTTGCGAATTTCGCGTTATTTTGCGTGGTTCGCATCAAAATATTGATGAGTTGATTGCGCTGTCGCTCTAAAATCAAAAATCCTCTCAATTTCTTTCGCGTCGCCAACAACCACTCGGGTGATTTCGTCTTGCGAATCGGTCAAAATTTGCACGGTCATCATCACACCAAGGGCGTAAACGATTTCGTCAATCTCGGCGACGAGCGAGGCGAAAAGTTTGTCCTTGTTCTTTTTCGCGCCGGAAAAAAGAAAGCGTTTTTGCGTTTCATCGTCGGCAAATCGCGGGTAAACTACGCTGTGCATCCCGAAATGTCCCGTGAACGCGGGGGCTTGCCCCCGGTTGATTGCCGTTTCATGGCGTTCGATGGGAATGACGACATCGGCGTCCACCAGCACGCGGTTGAGCATGATCGGCGAATCGTCTTTGGCAACGCCCAACATGGCAAGGCAGTGTGGATCAGGCGGATTGTGACCGACAACACGAACCGCAACGCGATCGTCCTCCGGTAAGGCATCACGAAAGGGGGTTTCGTACATTTTCCGTTCGGATTCGAGCATCAAGACCGTCACGTCGTTTGCGTCAAGGCCGACGGCCATGATCTCAGCTACAAAATCCGCCAACAAGCCCGGCCGACTGACAACGAAGGCATCGGCGGCAACAACCACCTTGTCGCCTGGATAAACCACCTGCGAAATGTGCGGAAAATTGACAGGATTTTTAAATGCTTCGAAAATTTTTTGTTTCATCATAAAAGCCGGAATGAAGCGCAGCGTAATGACGGCATGAATATAAATCGCAATAACGGGATTTGTTATTACGTTTTACTCTAAAAATAAAACACCGCAAGCCAAACGGTTGGTTCCTGATCGGACGTCGATGCGACAGGGTGTTTTTGACGGGGCGGGATCAAAACATGATCGCCGGGGAATAATTGTTGGGAATGGTTTTCAAACTCAAGCACCGCTTCGCCTTTGAGAACCACGACCCATTCATGTTCCGGCTGATCGTACCAAAACCCGTCCGGGCTGGCCTGGCCCGTCGAAACGATGCGCTCAATGCGAACGTGTTGCGACTTGGCAAGCGTCTCGGTCAATTCTTCCGGCAAATTGTGTGGTAATTTTTCGAAAAGATTCATGATGAGCATTCCAAGTGAAATCAGAGCCGCAATCGTAAGATTGCGAGTAAAATAAAATAACAACCGCAATCTTACGATTGCGGCTCTGATGTTTTATCCAAAACCTCAATGGCCTATGGTTTTTCTCTGTCGCAACAATCATTGATACAACTCCATGTTGTCGTAGGTAACGGTCCAGGAATCGTGTTCGAGGTCGGGGTAAACGGTCAGTCGGACGCGGTTGCTGCCGGCGGTTTGGATCGCTTCGACCATGTCGGTGCTCATCGTGACCTTGACGGCGGTGTCTTTGACACCGTGAAAAACCCAAAGCGATTTGTTGCAGGTTACAATACTCCTGCCGTGACCGTCGGTGTGTGGGGTTGATGGTGTGACACAAAACTTCATGCCGGTGCTCCGGCCAAACCTCATTCGGCATTGGTTTTGGATTGCGATTATTCCACCCCCGGCACGCCGCTCAGGTCGATTTGCTCGAAGCCGCGCTTAAGTGCGGGTGATTCCGGTTTCAGGCGGAAGTCGTAATGGTCGGGGTCAACGAACATCGGGTCGGCGTAAATCGAGTTTTGATCGTAGCCGCGTTTTTTCCAGTCCTCAAACGAGCCGCCGGGGAATTTCACGTCTTCCCAGGAGAGGTTCGGATTGTAAAACACGTTCCAGTTCGATTCAAAGTTTCGCGTCCGGTTGTCGCCTTCCGGTCGGCTGGGGTTGGTGTAGTATTTGTACTCGCGGTCGTTCCAATCGCCGCTGAAGAGCGAACCCTCTTTCCAATAGACGATGTTGTTCTCGAAATACACGCTTGGGTGGTTCTCGCCGCGCGTCCGGCTGAGTTGCTCCAGTCGTCCCAGGGCGAAAATGTTGTTGCGAACCGTGATCTCCTTCGCGTAGTGAATATCATACCCGGCGAACTTCGTGTTGTAAACGATGTTGTTCTCGACCAAAATGCCGGTCGATCCTTCGTCGTTGTAAATGCCCCAGCCGCCGTAGTTGTTGGCCTCAATGTCGTGAATCAGGTTGTTGCGAATGATCGTGCCCGGCGACGGTCCGAGCGTATAAATCCCGCCCATATCGGAGAGCAAACCCTGACCGATGTGGTGAATGTGATTGCGCTCGACAATATTGCCTTGGGCAATGCTTCGTGCGTATCCCCAATTCCACCCAAGCGACACGCCGAGCTGATAACCGTGATGAATGTGATTGGCATAAACAAAATTCCCATAGCTATGTTTAATGAGAATCCCATTTCCCGAATGGTAATTTTGCCCGTAATTCGCAATCTCGTTATTCATTATCATATTATTTTTCGTATGGAACAATGGCGACGAACCCGCTCCTCCTCCGTCAATTCGAATACCGCCTGCTGAAATGTCATGGATTCGGCAGTTGCCAATGAAGTTCCTGGAACAACCGGCCTTCATGTCGATAACATAAGTGCCAAGATTCGAGAAAGAGCATTCGCTGAATGTACATTTTTTCGCCCCGATCATATTGACGGCGGCGGCGACATCGGACGCTCCCTGCGGACTGTTGACCTTCCCCGGCGGAAACAGAAAGTTGCAATGCTCGAAAGAAACATTGCGAAATGTGATATCTTCAACAAACTTGCCGTTCGCCGGATCGCCTTCAATACGAAGAAGTTCGGTGGCGAACGGGGCGATGACTTCGACGGTGTTCATGTCTTCGCCGTCTTTGGGCATGTAGTAGAGGATGCCCGTCGGCTTGTCGAGATACCATTCGCCGGGCGCGTCGAGGGCTTCAAACACGTTTTCGACCACATAGCGGGCGCCGTCTTCGCTGAAATCGTCCGTAAACGTCATGTCGCCCTTGTACTTGAACTTGACGATGTTTGTCTCCGTGTCGATGGATTCAATCGGCAGATAATTGTCAATCCAAAAATAATAGACCACGACCTCCACGTCGTCGAGGTTTTTCCAATCGGGTCGGATGTCGCCGGGCTTGAACTCGAAGGTTTGGCAATCCTTATGGTAATTGCCGTCTTTCGGCGTGCCTTCGGGACAACCGGCGACGCGATAAAAGCCTTCGTTCGGCGTTTTGGCACGCTGACGCAACTCGCCGCCCACGTAAATTTGCCGGAACGACCACTGACCATTCTTGGCATCGGGAATTTCGGCCTGCCAAATGCCGTCCTTGTAGGGTTTCCAACCGGTAATCGGCCTGCCTCCGCTGATCGTGCCGGGGCCATTGACTTGCAACCCGGAAAACTCCGGCTTCAGAACAATCGGCTGTTCAATGCGATGAACGCCTTCGAGAAGCATGATTTGCTTGGTTTTTTTGTCCCTGACAAGCTCAAGGGCTTTGGCAATGCTTGCAACCGGTGCTTGTTCTGACAAACCGGAGTTGGCGTCATTGCCCGACGGGGAAACATACACGGCTTCCTGTGCAAACACCGGAGCAATGAACAGGAAACAACATAAGGTGGTGAAAATAAAGTGTCTCATGGTGGTGGAGTGGGTTAGAGGATAGTTCAGAGTAAGTTCAGAGTTCAAAGTGAGGGAAAACTGACCTGTCCCGCTAAAAACGGACAGATTAATTGTCAAAACTCCACCGTAAATTCTGACGTAGTTCCAAGTTTTTTTCAGGCATGGGAGCATCGGCATTTGTTTTCCAAGCGTCTGCATCTCTTATCCAAAAAGCATGGTCAAGTTTTCTCATGCGAGTCCGCTCAACCATGCCGGGATGCGTCATCTCGCCGGCTATCCCTGGCAGGTTGCGCCTCCGCAGAGCCCGTTTCCGTTTGTTGACATTTTACTTCATCACAACGCGGCGGTCAATGCGATGACAACATCATCGTTGACTCGTCGTGATATTTCGCTTCCATTTCGTTCGGCGTTTGCCGGCCCAACTGCCGGGCGTCATCGGCCACGCTGTATCCCAATTCCGTGATCAACTTGACCGCTTTCTCACGAACCTCCGGCGGATAACTCTTTTGAGGTTTCGTTTGCTTACTCATTTTCGACTTGCGGGACATGATTCGACCTCCTCAATCCCTCAGTATGATGGGAATTGTTCTGTCTGTCAACTCCGTGGCAGGTCACTGCACGCAAGCCCGTGTTTTAAGGGAAAAATGCCACTTTTCTGACTCGATTAAGTAATGAACCGCCGAATTCACAAAAATCCCCTTGTTTTCCACGTTATGATTTGCTATGCTTCCACAAATCTTCGTATTGATTAACGCGACATCATATCAGGGAAATGTATGCCAAAGCAAAAAATCAGAGTAACCATAATCGTTTTGATTGTGACAGCGAGTGTCATTCTTTCCGGTTGTACGACGGCACAATCGCGCCGGCAGAACAGTCGTATTGAAGATTTGGAACGCCGCGTTGCCAAAATTGAGTTGGACACCACCGGTGATTTACCTTCTTCGGACGATAATTTATCACGGTATCTCGAAATGGCAAGGGCAACGCGATGAGTGTGGGGCGAGTTGCGAGTTGCGAGTTGCGAGTTACGAGGGTCAGAACATTGCGGCGGTCACGGCGTGACCGTCCTGCCTTCTTCATCCCTTACCTCTTACCTCTAACCTCTTACCTCCTGCTTCTTCCCGCTTACATCTTTCCGCAATCGGGAGGCCTGTTGGAAAGTTCCGTTCCAAAATCGGGTCAAAGGTATTTTGAACGCCTGCTTGAAGAACACGAATTCGACAACACGTTCAATGGTTGGGACGGAATCAGCCCCATCAAAACCTCGGTGCGCGGCGGTGTTCTCATCATTGAAGCCGATCGCAGTCGTCCGTTTTTATATCACGGTTTTCAAGCCCCGGAAGGTCAAATCCGCGTTCGGTTCCGCATGAGAACCGACACGGCTTCCGACTGCGTGTTCTATTGGCAGACAACCGTCTCACCGCGACGAAACGACGATGCCATGACCCGCATTCGTCTGCTCAACGACGGGCAATGGCACGATTACGAGACGGACATTCCCGTTCGTGGAGCGTTGACGAACCTCGCGATGGAACTGACTGCTGACAACGGCCACTGGGAATTGGAATACATCCAAATTTGGCTCAACGAACGTCACCCGCTTGTCGTCAGCAAGATTACTCCGGTCGGTGAGAACCTTGAGTTGACCATCAATAACAAAAGCGAGCGTTTCGTTAAGTTTCAATATGAAGGGCGACAATATTCACTGGATCGCGAGGAAGCAACCCGTGTGGTGGTGATGCCGGAAGTGCGCGACTGCTTTTGGATTTATACCTTGCATCTTGAAATGGATGACTATCCAAATGTGGAATATTGCGTGTTTCACTATCACCCGGAAATTGCGTGCCGGTGGTATCTCTTGCCACTGGGGGTGTATCGGTTTTGCATCACCGAAAGCGGCAACATGGCCTGCGTCCAATATCCCGACTGTAATGACGCTTTTGCGGTCATCGCGCCTTTTGTGCGTGTGGGATCGCAAATTCCAGTTTTTACGACCGAAACGCCGTTGCCGCTGTTGGAGCAATGGGAATTGGACGATACCAACGCGGTGGCCGATGCTCTTCGCCTTGCCCGGGCGAACAACAACACCTTACATTTTGTATCCGGCGACACTCATTTGGTCGTACAAACCATCGACAGCGAAATTTGGGTTACCATTGATGATCCGCAAAACCACGAAGGGCCGGTCGTGCGGGCTATCGGCGACTTGCAAACCGCACTGTTGCCGGGCTGTGAGTTCCTCGGGCCAGGTGACACGGCTTCTTCCGAAATCGAAGTCCATTCGCTCTATGCCAATCGCTTTTCGCCCCCATTGAGTTGGCTCACCATGCCGCTGATGGTTTTCGACATTAAAAATACGGAACGGTTTGGCAACCACGCCATTCCCGTCGAAACGTTCATCGCCATGACCTGGGACGGTGCCGAAACACAGCCGACTTTCGATGTCCCCAACAGCATCGACGTGACCAATGACCTGCGTATGTCGCTGCAAGATCACGGGAAAACTCAGACTGTGATTTCGTTGGGCGAAGGGGGAATCAGCGATGCCATGCGTTGGTTTCTCAAGCATCGGGAACTACCCGACATTCTGCCGGCACCACGCACGCCGGAAGCACAAAACGACTTGACATTAGCCGCTTTTCGCGGGCCGCTCTTGGGAGTTGACGGCACGAGTTGGGGTTACTGCGTCGAACCGGATTCGCCGCGCCGGCCTTATGATGCCATTGCCGCAACCGTGTGGTACTTGTCGGGACAACTGCCTGTGATGGCCGCCCAACCTGTTTTTGGCGGTTCGCCGATTTCGAATGAAACATATTATTTTTTGACCGGGCGCTCGCTCGACCTGATTGATCTCATGCGGGAACGGATGGAAACCATCGTCGCGGAAATGCGACCAGACGGTTCGTTCTTGTTCTCAACACGTTTCCCCGATGTTGAGGTCAACGTACCGTCAGTGGGATATTCGGCGAGGAAAACGCTCGAAATGATGATCTATGTACGTTTGACCGGCGACGCTTGGGCATTTCAACAGGTTGAGCGGTCGCTCGAATTTATGACACAGTTTCGCATTCCACGCGGCGGACGATACTGGGAAGCCCCACTCCATACGCCCGACCTATTAACGGCGGCGCACATGGTACAGCTAAACGTCTGGGCGTTTGAATTCAGCCGGGATGTTAAGTATTTGGAACAGGCACAATATTGGGCTTTTATGGGTTTGCCGTTTGTTTACTTGCGTGACGAACGTCCCAATATGCTGTATGCGACCGTACCGATGTTTGGTGCTTCCGAGCGGGAAAACCCTGTCTGGTTCGGAACGTCCCAACCGTGGTGCGGCTGCGTATATGCTTATGCGATTGCGATGCTCGGCAAGTACGACCCGAATTACGATTGGCTGAAAATCGCGCGAGGTATTCTGTATGCTGCCGAATCATTGCAATTTGAAAGCGGCCCGAATATCGGCTGTCTGCCTGACGGTTTCTCACTCGAAACACAGAAACCGGTTTCCTGGAAAGTCAATCCCGCTCCACTGGCCGCACTGCGTTGGCTGCTCGACACATCTCATAACGGTTGCTCTGTCATCCGTGACCATAATCTCCATGTGGTTTCACCGTTTCCGGTTAAGTTCACCCGCGACGGTGTTGTCGTAGAAGGTGTCCCGGAAGGTGTGAAATTCCAAATTCTCATCAACGGCAGCCAGACCATTGATGTGCAAGGAAACAAAGATGGCCGGAATTTTGTGACGATCAAATGATCTCTTACCGTTGCGTTGGGTGCGACCCTATCGCGGCATGGCCGCAACCCAAAAACGTATTCCAGGGAATAACCATGAGGTGGCAAATCGTCCTGCAAGGACGAAATTTCGATACCCCCCCGCGTCGGTACTCCGACCAGACAACACTTCAGTCGGGGGTTATCGAAATACTGTCCCTTCGGGACAAAGAGTCTGCCGTAACGTACCAATCGGCAGGCAACGTTTCACCCATTTCCCATATCGCATCAAAACCAAATGATTTGTCACATACGTGACCGCCCTACCTCATCATTCCTCATATTCGATTTCGCGGACGGTGCGTTCGTTGAGTTGTCCGTTTTTCGACAAGGCGATTGTCAGCGTCACGAACCAAGACGGTTTTCGTTTCCCTGGTCGGCGATTTGTCTTCCGTGTGGTACAACTTCCCGTCAGCTGGGTTACGTTCCCAGGTTTTTACGGGCGTCGACTTGACGTCCAATTGCGCAACCTTTCGATCGTGACACTTTTGTTATCGGTACTTTTTGGAATTTCGCAGGTTATTTAATACCGGTGTAAATACAGGCGATACCATAAGTCAGTTTTTTGCAGGCAACGTCGCGAAAGCCGCATTCCCGCATGATTTGAAGAAAGTCGTCCCCCTGGGGAAATGTTGACACAGAGGCGGGCAGGTACTGATAAGCCCGCCTGTTTTTTGAAAAGAATCCGCCGATGGTCGGCAAAAGCCGTTTGAAATAAAACGAATAAACCTGCTTCATCAGAAATGAACGCGGCATCGAAAATTCAAGAATCACGACTTGACCGTTGGTTTTCAGCACCCTGTTCATTTCTTTCAGTCCCAGGCAGGTATGCTCGAAATTGCGGACACCGAACGCAACGGTCACCGCGTCAAATGTTTCGTCCGCGAAGTCGAGATTCTCACAGTCCCCTTGCTGCAAACGGATTTTTTCCCGCAACCCCAGGGATGCAATTTTCCGGTTGCCGACGGCCAGCATATTCTCCGAAATATCAATGCCGTGTATCTCCGGGATACCGCTTTGACATGCCCCGATCGCGAAATCTCCTGTTCCGCAAGCAACGTCAAGTAGTTTTTTCACCTTTTTCTGATCTAGTTGCCGGATGGCTTTTTTGCGCCATCGTCTATCGATATTCAAAGACAAAAGATGATTCAAGAGATCATACGTGGGGGCAATATCATCGAATAATTTCCTGACTTTTTCTTTTTCAGCCATGTTTTTAACTCAACGGCACATTGGTATGGGGAGGGCGGCTACGCCATGAGCGTCGTTTCCGGTGCGGTAAATCGCGGTACTTCGATCATGCGCAACAGTTGCGAGAGCAACATGTCTGCTTTCTGACCTTCGATTTCGGCCTCGGCGGTGAGCATGACGCGGTGTCGCAACGTCGGCAGTGCGAGTTGGATGACATCGTCCGGGATGACGTAATCACGACCGCGAAATGCTGCCAGCGTCCGAGAGCCTTGCATGAGCGCAATGCCCGCCCGGGGAGAGGCACCCATGTAAAATCGCGGGAAATTGCGGGTTTGACGTACAATCTTGTTGATATACTCAATCATTTGCGGGGCGATGTAAATGTCGTTAATCATCGCCGCGATTTTGAGAATCTCGTTCGGATTCGTCACCGGAACGACGCTTTCGACCTTCTTGTCGGCTTCGATCATCTTGCCGTGCAGAGCGAGAATCTGGGCTTCCTGCTCTTCCGACGGGTAATCAATGATCAGCTTGAACATGAAACGGTCGATTTGCGCTTCGGGCAGGTTATACGTTCCTTCCGATTCAATCGGGTTCTGCGTGGCCATGACGAAAAACGGCGGCGTGATTTTGTGCGTTACGCTGTCAACGGTCACGCTGTTTTCCTGCATGATTTCGAGCAAGGCCGCGTGTGTTTTGGCCGGCGAACGGTTGATTTCGTCCGCCAACAGCAGTTGGGTGAACACCGGTCCCGGCCTGAAGCGAAATTCCTGCTCTTTCATATCGAACACCGGCGAGCCGGTAATGTCCGACGGCATCAGATCGGGCGTAAACTGAATGCGTCCGAATTGACAGCCGAGAGCGCGGCCAAGCGTTCGCACGAAATGCGTCTTGCCAAGACCGGGTACGCTTTCGATAAGAACATGTCCGGCGGAAAAGAGGGCCACGAGCGTTCCGGTGACCAATTCGTCCTGTCCGATGAACACCTTGGCGATTTCCGCACGCGTTCGCTGGTAAAATTTTTGAAACTTGAGCACAATCGGGTTAGCCGGTCGCGATTGCGGCCCCGATTGTGGGGGAAGTTGGCCGGTCTGGGGGATTTCGTTTTGACTCATGGTGTTTTTCAATTTATGATATGTAGCCTTGAAATTACGTAAGCCGGTAAAAATTGGCATTGAAAAAGGACTCTTTTTTGGATTGTAACAATAGAAAACACAACAAGTTACAACTCAAATCAAATAATCCCGATCATGAAGGCCGACCTCATTATCGATTAGAAAACGCAAAAAGTCAAGCTCATTTTGGATTGGAATGCGGGAAAAACAGGGGAACAATTGACTGCCGACGAAGCCGAAAACATAGTCAAGCTCATCGAAAAGGCATCGCAAAACGCTGGTTGCGAAGCGTTCATCCCAATGAGTTCCCGTTGATGCCATCCAAAGAAACGGAAATGTGTTTACAAAAAGCCGCCGCGTTTCATCCGAGTTGCATCGCGGTCCCCAACCTTTTGGAATATTTGCAAACTACGCGAAAATTACCCAAATTGACTCAAACGGCGTAAATTCAAAGTTACAACCTATTTTTTGGGGGTACGAAAACAGTAATTCGACAAAATGACTGAACATCCGTTGACACCTGTTGAAAAATTCAGCATAATTCCCCGCCTTTGTTATAAGCGCAGAGAGTAGACCGCAGAGTGCTTTTTGGTAATTAATATGAAAGACGTACAGCCGGACAATCGGAAACTTGCACAACGCCGAGCGGTTCGCTGTATGTGTTGCGCAATATTAGTCGCCTTATTAATTATTGGCATTCCGGCCAAAACATATTCGCAAAACAATGGTGTCGCCCCGATGATCGCGCCATACAACTATGCAACGCCCTATAGCAATTCGGGATACGGTTACGCTGTCACGCCGACAACCGGCCTGTATTATTCCGGCAATTCGCCGATGTTGCAACCCATGGTCACAATGCCGCATTACACCGGTGTGATGTCGCCTTATTCGGCTTATCCCAATACGGCGTACAACTCATGGCAGTACCCGGCTTATGGTCAGCAAAATGAGCATTATGCCAATGACGCAGAACCTTTTCGCCAGACCAAGCAACCCACCGGACAAGCCTCCGACAGCGGTTACAGCCAATACATGCCAATACGTTCGCCGCTGTTGGAAACCGGTTGGGAAACCGCGAAATTGTTAAGCCCATTCAACGCTCCAGACGGCCCTCATCGTGGGGTCGGAACACCGCTCGAAAACCAAAGCTGGCTCGACCGCCCGTGGTACGTTGGGGTGTTCGGCGGCTGGGTCAGCGGCTCGAAGCTCATCAGCGGTCAAATCGATCAAGGCACCGGGAATATCGGTGGCATTGCACTGGGCAAGAACTTGAATCATTATTGGGGATTGGAAGGCCGCTTTTTCGGTTCGTCGATAGCCATTTCGGATGTCACGGATTCGTTGATGCTCGCCTCAGATCGAAGCAGCCGACTGACCGCACTCGACTTGAGTGCACATTATTACCCCTACGGTGAAGCAAGGTGGCGACCCTATTTCAAGTTGGGAATCGGATACACGCAACAGAGTTTTACCGACAACTACGGCCTGGGACACAATATCAATGCCTGCACAGTTCCTTTTGGTTTTGGGTTGAAGTATTGGTGGAGCGACCGTGTCAATGTGTTCGGCGAGGTCGTTGACAATATTGTTTTCGGAAACGGCCCGACCACAACGCAATCGGATTGGGCACTGAATTTCGGCGTCCATTTTACATTTGGGTCAAATCCCAATTACCACCCGACGGTCTATTGGCCGCAATCACCCGCTTATTAGTTGCGAGTAACGAGTGGCGAGTAAGGCTTTCGTTAAATAATACTATACCCAAACCTACGCGGCGGCGGTCACGGCGTGACCGCTCTACCTTCGTTGTACTACCGTAGAAACGGTTTCTAATGACCCATTCATCAACTCCCAACTCAACCGAGCTTGTCGGTTCCGGTGCGGCGATGACGCAGTTGCGGAAGATGATTGAGCGAGTGGCAAACACGTCGGAAACCGTTCTCGTCATGGGCGAAAACGGTACGGGCAAGGAATTGGTCGCGCGGATGTTACACACGGTTAGCGACCGCCGGAATTCGCCTTGGGTGACGTTGAATTGCCCTGCTTTGAGTGCCCAACTGATGGAAAGCGAATTGTTCGGACATCGCAAAGGAGCTTTCACCGGAGCGGATGACGATCGCATCGGACGATTTGAAATGGCCAACGGTGGCACGTTGTTGCTCGACGAAATCAGTGAAATCGACGTGAATTTGCAATCAAAACTGCTCCGCGTATTGCAGGAGCGAACATTCGAGCGGGTCGGTTCCTGTGACACAATCGCCGTTGACGTGCGTGTCATTGCGACGACCAACCGCAATTTGAATGCCGAAATTGCCGCCGGAAGGTTCCGTGAAGACCTGTATTATCGACTGGCCGTGTTGCCGATTGTTGTGCCGCCGTTGCGCAAACGCAAGGAAGATATTCCGGAATTGGCAACGCACTTTGCCGCGAAAGCCTCCGGGCGACTGGGACGTGAGACGTTGCGGTTCAGTGATGGGGCGATCAACCTGATGTGTGAATATTCCTGGCCCGGCAATGTCCGGCAATTGGAGAATGTAGTTACCCGTGCCACGATTTTCGCCGACAAGGACACCGTTGATGCCGATGAGATTCACGGTTGGTTGTTTGAACATTCAGGAATGACGGTATCGCCAGAGGTAGGGCGGCCACGCCGTGACCGCCGCTTCGACCACAATGAACACGACATTTCACCAAATCGCCTGGTATCGGCAAGGTTTTCTCCGGACAACGGCATTACCCATTGGCAGGAAGAACGCGAGGAACTCTCGCCGGACACATCACGGGAAGAGGCCGCATTGCCTTTTGTTGGCATGACGCTTGACGAAATGGAAGAGCAACTTATCCACTTAACACTGGAACGCTTTAACGGCCATCGCGCCAAAACCGCCGCTGCATTAGGCATCGGGTTGCGGACGTTGACAACGAAAATTAAGCAATTAGTTGCGAAGTAGGGGCAGGGCTTGCCCCTGCCCATTTTAGGGTAACCACACTCGATTGGGCAACCGCAAGGGTTGCCCCTACAACTCGATTGGGTAACCGCAAGGGTTGCCCCTACAGCCATGATTCACCCAACCCAACAATTTCACGCGATTTTCGGCGGAACGACGATTCCGGCGTTGGAGCAAGTAGCGATTTTCAACGAAGCCCGACAGAATCTCCTGGCGGGGAATATCGCCAACTTCGACACACCCGATGCCAAAATGCGCGACATGGACGTAGGGTTGTTCAAACACGATTTGGCCAAGGCGATTGAGCGTCGTTACGAGCCGGGTGGCTCCGCAGAAACGCAATACCCGCTCAAGAGTTCGAGCACAACCGGCGGCGGTGTTTGGCCGTTCAGTATTCCGATCTTGCAGCACGATTACAACAATATCGGCATGGAATACCAGGTTACCGAAATGGCCAAAAACAACCTCGAATTCAACACGGCCATCAATCTGATGAAACATCAGATGAACCTTCTGCAAACCTCAATCAGTGAACGGGTGTGATGGAGTGACGGAGAAACAAATCAGTATTTCACGCAGAAGTTATTGAGCAGTGACGAAAGCGTGTTGCTGTTGCCTTCCTGGAAGATGGACATGACCTGGCAATCGACAATGGGCCCTTTGACGGGACTGATCAGAATGGTTGACAGTCGGTTTCGGAGATTGCGCACCGGCTCAAGACTCGGTCGCTTCAAGTCGGCTTGGGATTCAGCAACCAACACGGCTTGACGTCCCCGCTGTTCGGCGACCATGGTGGTGACGGTTTGCGAGTTATTCTCTTTTTTTTCCGCGAAAAACGAATCGACGAGAAACTTCGCTTTTTGTGCGTCAACCATGTCACAGCCGTAGCCACAAATGACGGCCTGATCGCCGAACGGTTCGGCAGCCAGTTCGTGGAACGAGGTCGTAAAACAACCGGACGTATGCACAATAACGACATGAACATCGAAGAGCGACTCTTCATCTTGGGCACGCAAAGCCGCCTGGGTTCCCTTGTGATGTTTGATGCGTCGGAACAGATTGTGCAGGGTCAGATAACGGTCGGTCTGGACGCCGTGTTTTCCCTCAATCAAGAAAAAGCTCTCCGTAAAAATAAACGTGAACTTTCGATTGGAACGTGTCAATCGACGGACAAAATCGTCAATACTTGCTGCCATATTATGATCTCAAATTATTCGCGACGGTAACGGAGCGGTCGAAACGGTGGCGAGTCTCATCCTGCTCGACCGCTCGTTTACACTCGCGGCTCTGATTCGGCGGTCACGGCGTGACCGCCCTACCTTAACCGGTCACGTACATTCCCGGCTGTTATTGTAATGACGTTGCCAGTGCGTCTTCCCACTGTCCCAGCAAGTTTAGCACATAATCCGTGCCGTGGTTTTCGATTTTGCTGCTTTCCTTGTTGTTTCCGAATGCCCAAACCTCACCGAAACCGTCCGCCGAATACGTGT
>Ga0082212_10005994_pt1 | contig 16429 bp, 18 predicted proteins | sample TergutNt197P3_FD_71548 | JGI IMG/M metagenome (GOLD analysis project Ga0082212, IMG submission 71548) | Neocapritermes taracua P3 segment gut microbial communities from Petit-Saut dam, French Guiana - Nt197 P3 | ecosystem: Host-associated > Arthropoda: Insects > Digestive system > Gut ... | reverse complement strand
TTTCTCTTTTGCTGTGGACAGCCTGTGGCGCAGCTCTTGGGGCATTTCCCCTTTGCCCTTTTTGCTTGTTCTTGCCATTTAATATTGCCCTGGCTGCGGCAGAAATGCTATGATTGCTTAGGCCGCAGCTTATCCTTTATTGTTTGTATTAACCAAAGGATATCATAGTTACGGCCGTTTGTTTTCACAATCTGTCGCAAATAGGGATATTTGGCGTTTTTTAGGCGCTCTTTTCATTATTAAAACAGGCTCTAGTCAAACCTATGGATAGCGCCGAAGTATGCCCTATAGCTCTCCTCGATCATTTCCTTAATGAGCACATCGCTTGCCTTGCGGTTATTCGCCTCGATTGTGATAATATTTTGGCTTAGCTTCATATAGTTGCTGATCGATTTAAGCTCAATTAATAGCTCTTCAGTGTTGGAAACCTTCTTCAGCCTCTCAATGCTAACGAATGAATTCCTGTAGCAGTCAGCTAAAGCTTCATATATATATGGATGGATATTAGTAATGACAAGCTCGCTGTTAAGTGCGCTTTCGAACCCGAGTATTGGAATAAGAGGAACATCATTGTAGGCTTCTATTATATAGCCGCTGTCTTTTCCGCTTTCGACGAGCTGCTGCGTTATCGTTACATAAAAGTTTCCAATGCTCCGCTCAACTGCCAGGCAGTTGGTGCTGAGCGCATGCAGCATTTTTTCGGCATTTGCCCTGTCAGCCTTAACAGCCTCCTCATGAGTCAGCCACAAGGCCAATACTATGCCAACAATCGAGAAGATGAGGGTTATGGCATATCCCGTTGTCTTCGCATTTAGCAAAAACTCCAAGTAGGGATCGCTCTTTTTCTTTGATCTGCTGTAAAGATAGCTTGACATAACCCAAATCGTACCAATAGAAAGCAAGACGATTGTTTCGTACATTAGCATAGACATAAGCGCCCCCTCGGTATCATTTGCAACCATTATATTCGATAGTAAGCGCAAAACACTGTTTTCCGACAATAATCGATGAGAACAAAATACCTGGCGAACAATGCTGCAATTGGCACATGGCATATGAAATAGTGGCCGCAAACCGGTGTTGTTCAAGCCGCGCCTTCGTGCTTAAGCCATTTGCCGGTTTGCTGCTTTTTATGGCCATGAGTTGGTACATGGCTATATGTGAGGTATATTGCCCGGGGTTGCCCCGTACACAAGCCTGTACAAAAGATATTGTAAATATTAGCTAAAAATCGTCTGCATTTTAGCAATAGATAACCTCAGCTATTCAAACAGGAACAAATCGCCTGTTTACGCCTATTTATTTCGCCATTCGGGATTGCTACTAGTAATGAAATTGTAATATTTAAGTTTTTCAAATTTTATTGCTTGACAAGCCTCTGAGATAATGTTTTAATGCACTCGTAAAGAGCTTGCGGCATGCTAAGTGGTTAGCAGCAGCCGGGGAGAGGTGTAAGAGTGGGTTTGGTAATCGAAAGACTGTTGTTAGCAATAAAAACGTTCACTGCATTTCTAAGCGCTTTAAAGCTTGCTTTCTGGCCCAAGCGGGAAAGCAAGCCCTTAGCAGCCGTATACAAGCACAAAGGGCGCCTGGGCGTTAGCAAGAATCCGACACTGTCTATTAGCCCAAAGCTTGGAGCCGTATTTGACAGCGCATATGAACATAAAGACAGGCATGCACTTTCGCCTCAAGCACTGGCGCTTGAGGGCATATGGGAGATTAGGGGATGGATTCAATCAATGTTTCAAGAAAGCGCGAGCATCACTTGCTGTATAGCAGCATTGCATACAATTCAAAGCCATTTGGGGAAGACAGCCTCAAAGCTGATGAGGGGAGCCGGCCTCCGCCTGTATAACAGATAGATACATAAAGCCTGATGCAGTATAGGGCAAAGCGTGAGCGCTGAAGGCAATGAAGCCAATATAAAGCCATACTTTAGCATCAGGGCGGCGGAATGGATCTTTCTTGGCCATATAGCCTCCTCGCACAGAGGAAGGCAGGAGGGGTTAGTTATTTACTAAAGCTGTACCATAAATGTTTCCGAAAATGGCGATGTAACGCGAACGCCATCACGAATAGCATACGACCTGATTTGATAGTAGTAGGCTAGCCCTTCATATAAGCCTGAATTTATGAGGGTTATCCGATCAGGCGAAGTTGTGTATGCTTTTCTGGAAAACGGGCCTTGTGGCGTGTCGGATCGGAATATATCGTATCCGTCAGCGCCATCGGCCTTTGACCAGGTTAGGCGAGCTGATGTGTCAGTTTCTTTGGCTGCACCAAAGGAGCTGGGTGCATTAAGATTGGGATCATACTGTTCAGCCAGCTTGAGCTCGCCAATCATTACGCCCTTGGAGTAGCAGTGATCCAGCGACAATGCCTCTGTCGTTATATCAAAATACCGGTGTGACTGAAGTCCGCTGCTGTCTATTCTTTCGCCGAGCCTAAATGAATTGTTTGTGTCCCACGTGGGATCTATAGCTATCCATCGACCACCGATGTATGCTTCGCTCCAAGCATGGTTAGAAATATCCGAATCGGCTATGCCTTCAGGCCAGGTAGCAGAATCAATGCCCAGGGCATAGCCGCTGACGACAAAGGATGGAATTCCAATAGACCGAAGCATGGCTGTGTTAAGTGCAGCATAGCCTTGGCAGACAGCTACTTTATCCCTAAGGGCCAGCATTGCCCAATAGCTGCATGCCAGGTTGTAGCGGGTATAATAGTCGTCGCCGATAGTTACAGTCAGGCCGGAATGCCCTGACTCATAAGCATCCATGTTGTAATAGATATTTTCGCAGATCCAGTCATGGATGGCTAAGGCTTTTGAATAATCATCGCCAATGCCTGAGGTGATCTCAATTGCCTGCTGCGGGATAGAAGGATCGATTCGCTGCTGCAGGTATATCTTAAGGGCATCGCTGTCAGCTCTTATGCCTGCTCTGGCTTCCTGGTTGTGTTCCAGCACATCAAACCCGCTAAATGACAGTGCTGAGCCATTCCAGTATATCGGCAGGTTTATGTATTCGCTCATTTCGCCAGGGGAAGGCCCGGTATACACCCTTGCTGTGAAAGTTCCTCTGTTTAAGCCCGAGGCTGTAAATTGTGCAGCCTGAATTCCCTGTGTATCAACTGGCTCATAGGATTGCCCGGCCATTCGCAATGATACATATCGAAACGCTTCATTAGCAGGCACATTGCTAACGGTAAGGCTATTGCCTTTTAACGATAATGTAATAGATTCGTTAGGGTTATTTGTCAGTTGCAATGTGCTTGTTGGCAAAGCTGCTGCTAAAGCCAGAATAGTAAATGCAGACATCATTATAATCAACAGCAAAGCTGCTGCGCCTTTTTTGTTGCCCATATGCTTCCTCGTATACGTTTTCACCAGTATAGCAAATCTTTGAATAATTTGACAATAGAGGATTTATTGGCATATCACCATTCTCATTATGCAAATACTGCATGAACAGTTTATTTTTGCATTCTCAGCGCCAGCTTCCAGCCAAGTTTGGGCTTTGGCCATATTTGTATTGCTTAAAGTGCCGATGCTGTCAAATGCCAAATGCAATGGCAGCTCAAAAAGGCCGATAGCGTTCACTCAAATGATATAACATGAAACAGCCTGGGGTTTGCATGCTAAAACAAGCATGCCTTCACTGAGATAAAAGTTTTCATGATATTGAGCCGCGAAGGGTGTAAAAATCGAATGGAAAGTCAGGGCATGGAATTTTCAGATGCCTGTGCCCAATGTTATGGCGAAACCATGGCACATAGGCTCATTATGACGGGCGCCTGCCTGGCTTTTATAGCGCTGCGATAGCTTTTGCATCGGGTCCATATGCAAGCGAGGCAGAATACAATGCTTCTGCCCCACTGCCAATTTTTGCTTGAGCCCTAATTGTCATCTGGAAGGTTTCTTTTGCTTCAAATTTTGGTTTGACTTAATATCAGCCATAGGCTTTTTTTGGACTTTCTTCTTGTCAGTATCTTTGAAGTCCTTCATAAGAGATGACAGCTTGCGGCCCGCTTTTTCCTTTGAGTTTTCTTTATCCATATATAAACCTCTCTGCATATGCTGTGCTGCTCTCTAACAGCTTATATTTATGATATCAAAAATTATGTAGCAGTGTGAATATATATGTGTCACATTTCGCCGCAAATAGGCATATTGCTGCTGTCATGGCTGCCGGCAGGAAAGCAATGGGCTTTTTCGGCTGGCATAAGCGCATTGCATTTTTCAAAAAGAAAAAACCTGCTGGGGCAGGCGAAAAAAACGCTGGGCAAACAGTTAGGCAATGGCGGCAAGGGAGAGCCGCCCGGCAATAAAGCGCCTGAATGCAATGCCTGCTATTTGCACCCTATAAACTCTTTTTGTAATAAACCATGTCAATAAGCTGTATGCCATTTTCATACATAGGGTGGTCATAGTTGTCTGTAAAAAAGTTAGGAACCCTGTGGGAGGCGACAAAACCATTTTTTTCATAAAATCGTTTGCCGGACGGCACATCGCCCGTTCCGACGATCATTGTTTTGTATATATCTGAGTAATGCGCTGATATGTAGCCAATGAGCTTGCTGGCATATCCCATGCCCTGCCATTTCTCGTATGTTGCTATGCTCTTAATTTCGCAAATATCCGGGCTTTCTCTTGTAACGGCACATATGCTTTTCAGGCCATTGTCATACAGGGCAAACATCTCTGCGCGCTCAAGATATTTGTCTATCATAGATTCCGACTCATCAGCAAGCAACAGCAAATCGATGAATTGTTTTTTATTTTCTGTTATAATTCTGATTTCCACTCAAACCACCTTATAGACTGGATAATGAATGTGAGAATATAGTGCGCAGCTCTGCATGCGGCTGTAAACAGGGCAAAAGCATAGCCGTCGTTAAACATTTCAGCCCGGCAGGCAAAGCGCTTTAGAGAACCTTGCTGAGAAAATCAATTGTCCGCTTCTCTTTCGGGCTGGCAAAGAGCACAGCCGGAGGCCCTTCCTCTATGATCATGCCTGCATCCATAAATAAGACCCTGTCTCCTACTTCCTTTGCAAACCCGATCTCATGGGTAACAACGATCATTGTCATTCCGCCCTTGGCAAGCTCCTTCATAACTGCAAGCACCTCTCCGACCATTTCAGCGTCAAGCGCGCTTGTAGGCTCATCAAAGAGCATTATATCAGGGGCCATAGCCAGCGATCTCGCTATCGCAACCCTCTGCTTCTGCCCGCCTGAGAGCTGGGCAGGATATGTATCAGCTTTCTCAAGCAGACCAACCCGCTTAAGCATTTCTTTTGCTTTTGCCTCAGCTTCATGCTTTTGCATGATCTTAAGGGCAATAGGGGCAAGCATGACATTTTGCAGAGCGGTTTTATGCGGGAACAGGTTGAAGTGCTGAAATACCATGCCAATGTTTTTTCTTACTGTATTTAAATTCGTCTTCTTGTCAGATATGTCATACCCGTCTACTATTACGCTGCCGGAATCGATCTTCTCAAGGCCGTTTAGGCACCTGAGCAGAGTGGACTTGCCTGATCCGGAAGGCCCGATAATAACAACAACCTCGCGGTCCTCAACTTCAATTGAAACATCATTAAGAACTTTGAGCTGGCCAAAAGACTTATAAAGGTTTTGCACGATAACTTTACTTGCCATATGTTGTTCTCCGCTCCAGCAGTGATGCAGCTGATGACAGGGCAGTGATTATCACCCAATAATATATTCCGACAATAGCATACATCGTAAAAGCTTCCATATTGTTGGCCACGATGATCTTTGTATTCTGCACAAGCTCCCTCATGCCAATAACTGATAGCAGGGAAGTATCCTTGAGAGTAACAATGAACTGGTTGATTATCGAAGGCAGCATCATGCGAAATGCCTGGGGAAGCACGACTTGAGCCATAGCTTTCGGATAAGAAAGCCCAAGGCTTCTCGCAGCTTCCATCTGGCCCTTATCCACTGCTTCTATTCCACCCCTTACAAGCTCTGTCATGTAAGCGCCTGCGTTTATAGTCATAATAACAATGCCTGCGCTCATGAGGTTCCAGCGAAACCCCATTACCATAGGTATGCCAAAGTATATAAACAGTATCTGGACGAGCAGAGGGGTTCCCCTGATTATCGATATATAAGCATTCGCAATAAAAATCAAGGGCTTTATATTTGACAGCTTAAAAAGCCCGAAAATGATGCCAATAATAGTGGCGAAGAACAGCGATGCCGCTGAAATCCGCACAGTAACGCCAATAGCCTTGATAAAAGTTGGCATGTGGCGAATGAATAAATTAATGAATTTCACTTGTATGCCTTAGTAATCCAACACTTTCAAATGCAAACCAAAGGCGGGATTCAAACCCGCCTTTGCCATACGAATCTATTTAAAGAACCTATCCAATATCTCCTGGTACTTGCCGTTTGCCTGCAGCCTTGCAAGGCCTTCATTAAAAGCTGCTATAAGCTCAGGGTTTTTTGTTTTCAGAACTGCCATAGCTGACGGGAATGATATGTCAGCCTCATGGATAACTTTCAACTGGATATTGCCTCTGGCGATTTCAAAGAGCAGTACAGGGTTGTCATCAAAGCATGCATCTGCTTGCCCTGATTCAACGTAAGTGTACATAACAGCGGATTCGTCAACCTGAATAGTCTCAAAATCATACTCTTCTTTAATATCCTCTGCATATGCGGCGCTTGTAGTAGAGTTTTTGGTAACGACCCTTTTGCCCCTAAGATCCTCAATAGAAGCAAATTCTGCATCATTTTTCACTGCTACGCCGATTCCTGCGCTGTAGTATGCATCCGTGAAGTCATACTTAAGCTTTCTTTCATCTGTTATAGACATGCCTGCCATAACAGCGTCAACTTGGGATGCCTCAAGCGCAGCAACTGCAGCTGTGAATCCAAGCACGTCCCAATTAACTATGAAGCCCATCTCTTCTGCAATGGCGTCAAGCAGCACGATATCAATGCCTGTATGCGTGCCGTCATCATCTTCAAACTCAAACGGGGCAAATGTAGTGTCAGTGCCTACAAGATATTCCTTGCCTCTTGCAGCGTCCCATGGATTCTCTCCCTGAGGCTCGTCGCCGGGGGTATCGCCCTGGTCTTTCGGTTTTGTGCATCCCATTGCAAATGGCAACAGGAACAATGCACACAAAATAAGTGCTAAAATTTTCCTCATTAATTTTCCCTTTCTATATCGCATTAACCGCTTATGCGGAAATTGCCTCACTGTATGTAGCTTCTGCTTACGTAGCTTGACGCGCAGCACCTTAGAACTGCATTGTAGCCCAGCCTAAAAGCCACTGTATCGCCAACCCTGAGCTCACTTGCAGAATCTGTAACGTCAAGGGCCATATGATCGCCTGAAGCGCCAATTATCTCAATATTAGGATCTATCGGCCACATTGCATCTATATCTGTGTCAACCTTGCCCAGGGCCAGAATTGCCCTTTTGCGAATGCCTTTGTCTGCAAAAGTTGGCTTTGCCCCATGGCTGTCGCAGCCTATATCCGCAAAAGGCATGCTGGGCTTGTCCTTTAGCTCGATTATCTCAGCCCTAAGCATCATTGCGTCATTGTGCATTCCATCCAGGTAATCATATTTGGCCCGCTCCCTGCCAAAAAGCAAAGCTTCTCCCAGGCGGAAATTGCTAACCCCGTATGGAACGCCTCCGCTGAGCATCAGATCAATTGTTGAGGAGTTTCCGGCGCTTATCAGCTTTACGCCCATTTCGTGCCCTAAAGCCATAAGGCCTGCCAGCTTTTCCGTATCAGCGTAAGCATAGCTCAGGCATGCGAAATTTGAGCCAACTCCATATAGCCGAAGCCAGGCGGAATTGTCTATGTACTCCCCGGCGCGAAGCATGTCCTCCCTGTTTATGTAGCCTTCCCTGAGGTCTCCGAGATCCTGCATCAGGATAACGCTATGGGTTTTGCCAGCCTTTTCGCAGGCGGCTTCAAGCGCTTTTAGCGTATCAAGCTCTGTATTAAAGCTAGCGTCAGCCAGCTCTACCGCCCTTTGGGCCTCTGAAGGGGATGGCATTCTTATCAGCCACTTCTCGCACTTTATATCTTTAATTGCTTCAAGGTTTTGCAGCCTGGAATCGCCAAGCGCGCTTATCCCTGCGCCAACCATTGCTCTTGCAATATTTATATCAGCAGAGAAAACTTTTGTAACCGCTGTAATGCCAACTCCATAGGGCTTGCAGATTTCTATCATTCTCGAAGCGTTTTCGCCTATATATGCGAGGTTGGCTTCCAGTAGGGGGTACACTATTTTCACCTCATGCTACAATTGATATGAACGACAACTTTATACAATTTATTTATTATATAGTCCGCAAGCAAAAATGTCAAGGTTTTGCTAATTGCCAAAAGAGCTTGCACAACAAAGGCGCTTCTTTGGAGATTATGCAATATGCTGAAAAAATATTGATATATATCGCGTATTTATAATTATTTTCTTGTTATTAGCAGTTTTTAGCTATAGCTTTTGCAGCTGCTGCAAACCATGGGGCTGCGATGCTTCCTTTTTTTTGATGCTATGCTTGCGCATAGGCTATTATGGTATAATTACCATAGTTAATTAATTGTAGAAAGGTATAATATGAAGTGCTCTAATTGTGGGTTTGTCAATGAAGAAGGGGCAGTTTTTTGTGTAGAGTGCGGTGTTCAGCTCCCTGATCCCAGCATTGAAGTGGAAAGCGCAAAGGTTGGCAAAACAAGCCGTTTCAACAAGCGTGAAAGAGTGTATGAAAATTTTGATCCGGCTGAAATAGATGTGAGGCACCCATTCGCAAGGCTGTTGTCATTAGTGCTTGCGCTCCTTATGTTCTTTGGTGCATGTGCTTCTACATTGCTGTACATTACACGAAAAACTACCGATGATGAGCATGTGGAGAGAGTCTATGAGGCTATCAATTTGCCGACAACGCGCCTGGGAACTATTGCCGGCACAGCAAACAAAAGCGTGACTTTGGCTGAATTCATAGCTGATGCTTTTCAGGCTGCTTTGGGGGATTCGATAGCTATCTCAGTCGAAGGGGTCAAGTCCCTGCTCTCCGAGCCGGAAACAGAAGCTTTTTTTATAGCCAAGACGAAAGATTTTATACATGACTTTTTCGAAGATACGGGCAAGGGCAGCATCAGCGCCTATGAGGCGCTAAAGCTTCTTGAAGGCTCGCCATCAACCCAGCTAATATTTGGAATAAATATCACTGAAAATGAAATTCAGCTGTTTGAGCCATTCCTTCAGGCCTCCGGCATGTTTGCGCGCCTTTCGCTAAAAAATAGCAATGCCAAGTGGCGCCAGGCTGTTGTATTCCTCGCATCGCCGCTGGGAGTGCAGTGCCAAATAATTCTGTATATTCTGGCAGCGTTGGCTATTGTGCTTATCAATAAGCATAACCGCATAAGCGTGCTGAAGTATTTCGGGACCCCCTTAATTATTATTGGCGCATTCGGGCTGATAGTTTCCCTGCTCATTACCCCTGTAACCCAGTTCGCTGTAATGAGCATAAAGTTTGACTTTTTATATGCTGCTGCAAAGGCTGTTAGCTTTGAGGCAATTTTATTCTACGTGTATATCCTTGCGGCAGGAATAATTATGGCCTCTGTATACGGGCTGGTTGCCAGGGCAAAAATGGGTGCCAGCAAAAGGCGGATGAGAAAAGCAGAGCGAAGGGCTACTGCATAAAGCCTGCAAAGCAATTGCCTGTCTGTGCTCCGGAGCTTTCGGATGCATAAACAGGCTTTTTTTGCTATACAGCCCGCAGCCTGCCTCAGCCTTAAATAAATTTGCTATATCAACAATAAGGCGGCATTGTTGGAATTGCGCGCAAAATGCTTTGGCTTAGGCGCTTTTAGCGCACTTTCATGCCTTGCTGCAATACTGGCGTTTGCAGCAAGGCTTCTTTCTCTGTATCTGAGCCGCATGTTGGCAACTGCCTGCTGCGCTGATTTTAGACAGGCAATTTCACAACGCTCTGTTTGTGGGCGAGAAAAATCATCTCGCTATTTTTTTGAGCATAAGATAGAGAAGCAATATGGAGGTTTCTATGCGCAATAGGCATTTTGGTGCAGTATGCGCCATATTGGCTGCCATCATTACAATCACGTCTATAGCTATAATAAAAAGAAACACAGAGCAGTTCGCAAACTTTGTCGGCTTCATACCTGTTGTAATTGATGCCGGCCACGGAGGAGGCGATCCGGGCAAAGTTGGCCGCATTGCACATGAGTCGGAGCTAAATCTTGTTATCGCCCAAAAAGTTGCTGAAAAGCTCTCGCTTAGAGGTTTCTTTGTTATCTACACAAGGGAAGATATGGACGGGCTAGTGGAAGTAGGCAAAAATTGGGTAAAAAAAGTTGATAACAGTATGCGCCGGGAAATAATAGACAGATCAAATGCAGCCTTGATGGTGTCGATACACCAAAACGCGCACCCAAATGCTTCCAGCAAAGGTGCACAGATTTTTTATAATGACTGTTTAGAGGAAAACAAAATACTGGCAGATATATTGCAGCGCAAGCTTGCTGAGGTTTCAGAGTTCGAGAACAAGCGCTTGCCGGTATGCAATAATGAATACTTTATATTAAAGGGAAATACTATGCCATCATGCACTATAGAATGCGGTTTTCTGACCAATAAGTATGAAGAGGAGTTGCTTAATAATCCACAATACCAAGATAGAATCGCTGAAGCTATATATCTGGGAATATTAGAGTATTTCAGTTTATCACCATAACGTCCCCGGAGACTATGTCTGAATAATTAAACGACATATTCCTCATAGATTCGTTTTCAAATACTTGGATAGTGAAAATATTGGGGTAAGCAGCTGATACTATTCCAGTTATCCGCGTAACCTTGCCTCTTTTAGATTTGTACGATATTTCGATTTCTTTTTGTTCTTTCTTTTTGAATTCGTCTCTTATCGTAGCTATGCTTACGTGCTGCGCTTTTTGTCTCATGTCCTAACCATCTGCCTTATTATGGGCAATTCGCTATCACTATAAACCAAAAGATAAAATGCGGCACAAGTTTGTGCAGAAGCGAACTGTTTTTTTAATTGTACCATAAAAGTTACGAAATTTCGGCCTTTTTGCTTCAATCCTGAAAATTATAAGAAATTCTTAGATTGTTGGGTATAAAGTGGCTAACTGTGGATGCCATGTAACTGCGATGCAACTGTAATTGTTATAATTAGGATCACTAGATATTTTGTCCGGTTTAACAGTGCATTTTTTAAACAAATGCCATATTGCTATCGCTCAATTAAACGCAAGGAGCGGCTATGTATAAATATGCAAAAAGGCTGCATTTAGCCGCAGCATTTCTTTTGCTGCTGCAAATGGCGCCTGTTAGCGCATCTGAAGTCCATATACACAGCAAAGGCAGGGATTTCAGATACGATTATTCATTCGGCAGGCAGAATGCCGGTATAGACACCGGCAGATACCAATATTGCGAAGAATGCGCTCTTTCGTTTGCGCCTGCCCGCAAAGGCTCAGCAAGCAGGCTAAGCGCAGGCGATATTGATTATGAGCCGCCAAGCGATCAGGAAGATGATGCCGCCAGTGCCATATCTACTGCAAGCACCGAAGACTTCGAGGAAGGCATAATAAGCGAGCTGCATAAGGAAATCGAAAACATTGCACTGCAAAGCGCCTTTTTGCTGGACATCACAAAACCCTCCAATACGGCCAGCATCGAAGTAGGTGTTCCCGAAGTATACAGCCTGCTTGTGGGAACGGGCAAGCCTTCCGCCTTTATGTTTGCGCTGGAAGCAAAAGGCGACTGCCCGATGCCGCTGGGATCAGAGGCGCTTAGCCATATAGTAATCGCGAACGGCACAAACGCTGTCTCCTTTGGGGAAATAGAGTTTACAGCCCCAGGAACCTACATTTATGCTGTGCGTGGAATTCAAGGCAGCAACAACAGCATTGCATACGATACAAAGGAATATGAGTATGTTGTTGAGGTTGCGCTCTCAGATGGCAATCTCTATAAAAAAAGCGAGGAAATATACCTAAACGGCATGAGGCAGCCATTTAAGGGCGGCTTTCAATACTCAAGCTTCTGCGGCAGCAAAGCTGTAGAGTCTATATACATCGAAGCGGCTATAGACACTACAAACAAGAAAGCTGCCGGCGATTATATACAGCCTCCTGCAGTGGAGGCGACTGGCAGCCCAAATACCGGCGACCCGTCGATAACCGGCTTTTACCTGACAATCGCTTTTTCATCTCTGCAGCTGGCTGCCATAATTGGCATCAAGCCAACAATAAAGGATTGGCTTCATAAAGCTTCACGCAGCCAGTGACTTTTACGCGAATGGATTGTAAAACCTGCTGCCTGCTGCAATTGACAAAAAGACAGATACAGCAATAGAAAGCACGCTGGCGGCTATTAAGCTGTAGTCAGCCAGGCGCATGGGCTTTTGCCGATACCATGTCCGTCTTTTTAGCTTTCCGAAACCTCTTAGATCCATTGCATCTGCAATGGCGTCGATTCTATCCATGCTCGAAACGATCAGCGGCAGTAATATAGAAACTGCGCCTTTTATTCGCGAAGCCAGTTTCGCGTTTTTTGACAGGTCAACACCCCTTGCCTGCTGGGCTTTGCTTATCTCGCTAAACTGCCTTTGAATGTCAGGAATATACCGAAGAGCCAGCGAAACGGCGTATGCCGCTTTATAGTGCACGCCGAGCTGGCATAGGGAAGCTGCAAATTCCGCCGGATCCGTTGCATAAAAGAATACCAGCGATGCAGGCAGAATGGCCAGGTATTTTGCTGTAACATTGAACTGGTAGAAAAGCTGCTCAGCAGTTATATAGTATTTGCCGAAAAGATGCGCTAACTCAGTCCTGCTTTCATACAATCCAACCCCGTACTCAGGCGCAAGCATGTAAATGGCAATGTTGTTAATCGCCATTAGCGCCAAAATCCATATGCCTACAGTTGCAAAGTCGGAAAGCTTTGCTTTTGCCAATACAAACAGCATGCCTGAAGCGAGCATTAAAAACAGCAAGTAGAAAGTATGGTAGGTGATCATGGCAGCTATGCTCAGACAAAGGGTTATCGCCATTTTTGTAGCGCCGCACAAGCTGTGCACAAAGCTGTCTTTTGCTACATACGAAAGCTGTCCGGGCGCTTTGGCAAGGTTGCTCATATGCCATCCCTCAAAATGCGCTCATGGGCTATAAACGCATCGCAGAAAGCTTCTGCTTGCGACGCCAGATTGCATTTGCTTGCCAGCCTATGCAGGCTTGTCTGCTTAAGGCTTGCCATCTCAACCACATCCAAATCGCTTAGGGCCTGTGACGGCTTGCCTTGAAATATCGGCTTGCCCTCATGCATTACTATAGCGCGGTCAGCGTATTCAAGCATTAAGTGCATGTCATGGGTTATTAAAATAACAGTTGTTCCCATGGCATTCAGCCTCATGATATACGCCATTATTTCGCTGTAGCGCCGATAGTCTTGTCCGGCAGTTGGCTCATCCAAAATTATTGCTTCAGGCTTCATGGAGAGTATCGAAGCAATTGTGACCCGCTTTTTTTGCCCGAAGCTTAAAGCGCTTATAGGCCATTCGGAATAGGGTGTCAGCCCGCAAGCCTCGAGCGCCTCATCAGCATTGCCAAGCGGCAGGCCCAAAGCATTGAGCCCAAAGGCTACTTCATCTTTGACAAGCTGCTTGCTTATCATTTCATTAGGGTTTTGCATTACATAGCCAATGAGCCTTGACCTTAAGGCTATTGGCATATAAGTGATGTCATCGCCCCTAAATACAACCGACCCGGAGCTTGCGATCTCAAATCCACATGCGATTTTTGCCAGCGTGCTTTTGCCTGCGCCATTTGAGCCAACAATGGCAACTACCTCACCATCCATTACACTGAGGTTTGCGCCGCTTAAAGCCATCTTTTTTCCGCCATAGCTAAAGCTTACATCCCTAAAAGCCAGAAGCTCATTTTTATTTTCTATGCTTGCCACAGCACCGGCTTTGCCGGCAAAGGCAGCAACCTTAGCTATTTCATCATCGCAAAGCTCAAGGCTGCTAACGCTGCTAAGCGCTTTGCCATCAGAAAGCTCTATACCGCTGTACCTTAAAGCAGAGATGTACAAAGGCTCCCTGATTCCGTATTTAATGAGAGTTCCCGATTGAATGGCGCCTTCGACAGATCCAACATAAACAACCTGCCCTTCATCCATAACAACAATCAAGTCGATGCCTTTAAACAGGGCATCCTCAAGCCTGTGCTCGATAATGATCGTTGTAGCGCCCTTGGTTTTTGCCAGTTCATCTATCAAGGCAATTGCCAGCTCGCCTGCTTTGGGATCAAGGTTAGCCAAAGGCTCATCAAAAAGCAGTATCTTGGCTCCGGTTGACATAGCTCCAGCCAGTGAGACTCTTTGCTTTTGCCCTCCGGACAGCCCATGCGGCGACTCATCAAGAAAATCCTGCATGCCAACAAGGCCGGCATAGCTGTTAACTTCAGATTTCATTAAGTCTATGCCGGCCATATCGTTCTCTAAAGCAAAGGCAATATCTTCGCCTGCAGTCAGGGCGACAAATTGGGAGTCAGGATCCTGCAGCACAGTAGCTACCTTCATTGACAAGCTGTAGATGCTTGCATTTCCTGCGCCAAGGCCGTCTATGTCTAAGCTGCCTGAAATTTCGCCTTTATAGGAGTTCGGTATCAAGCCGTTTATAGACATTGCAAGCGTGCTCTTGCCGGATCCGGAAGCCCCGACGATAAGCGTTTTCTTCCCTTTTGGTATTGTTAGTGAGACATTCTTCAGGGTAGGGTCTTTTCTAATTCTATAGCAGAAGCTATATTCCTCAAATGTGACAATGCCATTCATTCATCTAAAGGCTTTTTGAGCGTGTCCTCGTGCTTGCGTATGCAGCCAAAAGAAGCGTGCCTACAACTGCGGTAGTCACAAAATCTCCAAAAAACGCCCAGGCGCCTTGAATAAATACTTTGGATGAAGGCTCTTTATAAATGAGGATATCAAGGCCTGGAGCGATAAGGAGCCATGCAGCGCCATGCGCTGCCAGTGACCCGCCAATAAAGCTGGCGGCTCCTTTTGAGCCAAAGCTTCCTTCATCAATTCTTACGCCTTTAAGCAGATAGCCAGATATAAACCCTACTGCTGTGGAGGCAATGACCCAGCTCCACCAAATGCCTCCGTATGAGAGATCAGTTAGCACATGCCCGATAAGGCCTATTAGCAGGCCCGCTATTGGGCCGTATAAAGCAGCAAAAAAGCCTAAAACAGCATATTGAAGTGTAAGATAAGTATTGGCAAATACGGGTATTGACAAGAAACGCGCGAGCAAAAAGAAGATCGCTGAACCCACGCCTATGGCAACAACTGTCCGTGTGCTTAAGTTTTTCACAGCTATTCCTCAACTTTCTGTAATCATTTCCAATACTATTATACCGCAATGTATAGTTGATAATGCCATGTAGGCTTTATTCACTAACAATTGCCAAGCCAGTTCGCCAGCGCTAATTATTCATAATGGTGGCTGAATAGTGGTTATGCATTTTCAGCTACAGGCTGTTGAGAAAAAAGGTATGGGGCAAGGCTTGCGCAGAAGCCTCTTGCTAGCCTTGTTTTGGCGCACTGGATGCTGCAATGAAAATTACAAATATTGAATCTTAGCTTGAAAGTAAAAGAAGCTGGATTAGTCACTGGCAGTGTGGGAGTTTGACCAAAATTCGAAGCAGAGAGAGTTAGTGAAAATTTCATATCGAGATAGAAGGCATAGTGTCAAGCATCATTGTCCCCGTGTTGGTTTCGCCAGCGCCCTCAGCTGCCTTGGCAATGATCATCTCATTCACTTCAGTAAGAATGCCTTCGCTAAGGCGCTTTCTGAAATGAGCCATTAGAGAAGGATCAAAAGGAAGCTCGTACACATATCCGGCATGGCCCCAGAAATACTGAAGGCATGGCGTTTCTTGAATCTGATGCGCTTTCTCCTCATCAAAATATCCATACTCTGCTTGGATTAGAAGCGCGCCGAGAGCCATTCTGAGGGGCTTGGCAACACTTCCGGTACCGCTTGGGAAGAGCTTTGCGTATTTTACCTCAATTTCTACCCGAGGGATCAGCCCGGTCGTTCAAACCCATCAGTTGTCTGCTGTAAGCGTAAGGCCGAGAGGCATTCTGCAAATCTTGAAATTTGAGCTGCTTGTCTTGCTTCTTATACATGGCGTTTTCCAGGCAGGTGCAAGGCTTTTGTAGATATCGCTTGCTTTCCTTTCGCCTATTAACCCATATACAGCTCTTTTTGGCTTTAAAACGTTGTTTTTAGTTATCCAGCAGACAATATGCAATTACTCTCGCATTTATTTTTAGGTTCAAAATAGTTATCCCGGGATAGAAAACTCTGCCTCAACCAAATACC
>Ga0082212_10005993_pt1 | contig 16435 bp, 15 predicted proteins | sample TergutNt197P3_FD_71548 | JGI IMG/M metagenome (GOLD analysis project Ga0082212, IMG submission 71548) | Neocapritermes taracua P3 segment gut microbial communities from Petit-Saut dam, French Guiana - Nt197 P3 | ecosystem: Host-associated > Arthropoda: Insects > Digestive system > Gut ... | reverse complement strand
CCTTGCTCATCTTTATGTTGATTATAAAGTAATGGCATATGCGTCACAAGGGGTGAATTTTTCACGAAGGCGGAGAGAATTCTAACCCTTTGCGCCCGGTTTGGCCGGAGCGGCCTCCTTTGCGCGCGCGCGCCCGATTATTTCCTCCGTCAAAGGACTATGCCCATCCGTTTGTACAAAAGAGCAACATCCCATGTATCTGTCCACTCTTGCTTCGGCGAATGGCGGAAACCAGCTTCCGATGCATCGGACAAGTCAATGACGATATCCGATACTATAGCAAACACTGTTCAGGGATTCTGTCATGTCGGGGGGATCGGGCGTATCCTCCCAGCCAAATATACCTTCAAACATGATGCCGTCGTAGAAATACCGTGTTCCGCCCAAACCAGGTTCCGTAACGGATTCCGTCCGGTAACCGGCTCCATAGACAGAAACCATTTCATCAAACCAGTTGTCATGGGGGTTTCCATAGGCGGACATGACAAACCCCTCAACGGTCGCAAACTCCGATCTTGCGCAACCGATATACGCGGATGTCAGCACATTGTCTGTAAAGAAAAAGCGCTTTGCATCAAACTGAAGGTCAAGGCATACATCTTCCGATTCATTCGCTCCATACGCAGTCATCATCTTTGTTTTTGTATATACAAAAGCAGCGCCGCTTGAGCCCGGGCCTTCAAAAATACCGGCGTCTTCCAGCATCCGCCGCATCTCGGAAAGGCTTGTTTCTCCGATCCGAACCATGCCGACCGCATAGGTTTGCCCTTCAAAGGTCGCGTTCAGCGGTATCTTGCGCATCAACGGATTTCCTGTGTGATCCGCGCCGGAATCTTCGGAAAGACAAGCGGGAATTACGACCAGGAGCATTAAAAGCAGCATTGCGGCGCGTTTCATACTGACCCCTCCGTTTCCTTAGTGCATCGCCGGGCTACGAATGTGCCCGATCCATAGCAGCCGTTTCTCTTTTCGCAATTCGCCTTTCGCGCGTTGCTTTTCGCCGCGGCTTAGCCCGGCGGGGGCTCGCCCGTAAATATCCCTTCTTCGGTGATGACCGCGGCAACGCTGTCCGGAATGATGATGTCCGTCAAGTTCGGGCAGGAGGCGAACGCGTAGTCGCCAAGGTATGTCAAGCCTTCCGGGAGGGTCACGCTGGTTAAGCCCGTACAACCCGCGAATACCCAATCGCCGATGCCGGTCACCGGAACCCCGTCCAGTTCGCCGGGAATCACCAAATCGCCGGCGGGCCCCTCTACATATCCCGTAATCGTCGCACCGCCGTCTGCCGGCACATACTTCCACTGCCCGCCGGAGTCTGTTCTTTCCTCCTCAGACGACGCTTCGCCGATGCCGCTCAAAGAATCCCCCGGCGCCGCGACGGATGTTTGAGCCCGCACAACGTCATCATCCTCCGGGCTGCCTTCTTCCCAGTACCCGTTGAAGGTGACGGCGTATACGCCTGTAAACGAAAAGTCGTCGGTTCCAAAATAATACCGCGCCGCTTCGCCTTCCGCCCTTGCTTCCACCTCCAGCTTGTATTGAACCAGCCGCGAGATGTCCGGGCATAGCTCCTTTTGAATCCTCTCCACTTCATCTTCCGTGGCGCCCGGTTCGCTGGCGTAGATACAAGCGCGCATCACGAGGGGAAAGTAGTAGCGCAGCGCGTCCGCGAAAATGTCAGGCATGGACAGATCATAGTCCAGAAGCACAGTGAACTGCACGGCGGTTGTATCATCCACCTCTTGCAGGAAGACCTCCGCGCCGCCGGCCATCACGCGATGCATCCGGTCTACGCTGTCCAGCCCCTTTATGTCCGGCTCGTCCATTAAGAGCGCTTCCGCTTCATAGGCATCCCTCCGGGACCATTCCGTGACGCATGCGAAACCGCCTTCCTCCACGGGAACGCCATGTTCCTCCGTGTAAGAAAAAAACACTTCCTTCCATTTTGCGGCATCTGCGCCTTCAAGTACGTTCAGGCGGAAGAAGGGAACGCCTCCGTCGGCTACTTTCGTCGGCGGCAGGGTGGGTTTGGGCCCGCCGCTCTCGGCGAAAGCCGCGGGCGGAGTAAGCATGATCAGCACCAACAATGCCAAAGCGCAGGCCAGCATCTTTTTCATTCGAAATACATCCTTCCTTTGATTCCGCTGAGATCCCACAGGGTCTATGGTTGACATCCCGGTTCCATGGAGTGATACGATGCGTTCATTGCGTTGATTTTACCATGTTACGCATCACACTGTCACCTGCATATTTGCATTGGTTTACGAAAAAGCTCGCTGCGATTCGCACTGCTTTAATTTGAGCCGATTGCACCCGCAGGTTTTTCGGCTGTGCTTACGATATTAATTCTCGATTCTTGAATCATCGAAAACGCGTAAACCGTGTCGTTTTTTTGTCTCTGAGTCGAAAGGATTTACCATCACCCCGGGAGCGCTTAGCAAATACGTGAATGGGCAAAGAAATAAAGTATTGGCGTGGGAAAAGTGGAACTCTGAAAACATTATTTCATGGGGCCTTCACAACATGTTTTGAAAAGTTGGCACATCTATTTATACACCGCTTCATACCTCTGTACCGGATTGGCGGCAGAAAGCATAAGGCGTAGAATAATTCATTTGCACAGGGAATCATAATATGATACTAAACTATATAGAGTTGTGAGTCAAGAAGAATATGATTCAATTATGAGCAACAAAGGAAATTGCGCCTGTTTCGATACACGAAGCCTCCTCAACGGTCCGGACATTCCCGGAACCGGCCCGGCGCCGTCACTCAAACAGATAAACCCTGTCACAATCGGTATCGACCCCATAGATCTGTTTCAGCTGCTCATTCCGGCTGCGTATCCCTTCGTCATACACGGCGTCCACCTGGCTTGGATAATGCCGATACGCCAGGCGCAGCACTTCCTCCGGATCATTGGGGAACCCGCGCGCTTTCAGGCGATACTCCGCGATAAACGCGTCGTTGACCGCGCTTTCCGCCTCCGTCATCATACCCGCGTACGGCTTATCCTCCGCAAAATAGAACGCGGCGCGGCGCGGCCCACGGCTCATAGCGCGCACGCCCGCTTCACGCACAATAAAGTGATCGATATGGCCCTTCATGGAAAGCGGAAGAATCAGAGCCGTGTCCTCGCGGCCGGCCAACTCGGCGATACGGGCTTCCATGCGATACAGGATATCCCAATCGCATATGTCCATCGTTTCATAGCTGCCAAAAGCCATTTCTATCTCGCCGTCGCCCACGTTAAACGCCTTGCCCCTCACCTGGCTCTCTTCCTCTCCCATCACGCGATAGCCATAGTTGCGGGTTCCCAAAAGGTCGTCCAAGCACTCCAAATCCTCCACAAAGCGGATACCCGTGGCGTATTTCACCCGCGCCAGGGACCGGTCCTGATTGCCCCTGATATCCCGCTCCTGATAATTGGTGCGCGAAAACGTATTGATATTGCAAAACCGCTTCGTTTCCAACAGGCCGCCGCGCCTCATTGCCAGCACGTAGCCCCCGAGAAAAAACAAAAAGTCATCGTAGTGCGGGGACACGCACACAATGTTGGATTCGGGGATCACGTCCCGCATGTTTGAAAGCAGCATCCTCGTCCTCCTCCGCGGACACGGCGGAGCGCAACCCGCTATTTCCCCGCCGCCGTGTTCCGCTCATAGGGACAGCTTTTTCCGTTCAGCACATCCATGCAGTTTTGCACCGCCATCTCGCCCATACCCTTTACCGCCTCCGCCGTATGCGCGCCGGTATGCGGCGTAAACACCACACGGGGCAAACCCTTCAGCGGCGAGTGAAGCAGCGGCTCTTGCTCAAACGCATCCAGGCCCAAGCCGCCCAGTTTACCGCTTATCACCGCTTCCGCAGCCGCGTTTTCGTCAATGAGGCCGCCCCGCGACGTGTTGACAAGGATCGCGCCGTCTTTCATCGCCGCGATCCTTCTCGCGTCAACCAAATTTCTCGTTTCATCGTTCAAAGGAACATGCAGGGAAACAACATCGCAGCCGCAGAGCGTTTCCTCCAGGCTTTTGCGGGCAATTCCGTGACGCTTTGAGAACGCGCCGTCAAAGCAGGGATCATGAGCCCATACCGCCATGCCAAAGGCGACGGCGCGTACAGCCAGGTTTTTTCCCACGGCGCCCAGCCCAATGATACCCAGTGTTTTGTCGTTCAGCTCCATTCCCTCGCTGCGCGGCCACTCGCCGCGGAGCACGGCCTCGTGCAATTGCGGAATATTACGCGCCACACTGAGCATCAGCGCAAGCGCGAGTTCAGCCACCGCGACGGCGTTGGTTCCCGGCGTGTTGGTGACCTTAATGCCACGCTCTCCGCAGGCGCGGATATCCACCCGGTCCGTTCCCGCGCCGTAGCGCGATATCACCTTCAGCGAATCGGGCGCCCGCGCGATAACCTCCGCCGTCAGATAGTCCAAGCCCGCAATCATACCGTCCACGCCTTGAAGGGCGTCAATCAGCTGCTGTCCTTGAAGCGGCTTTCCCGTATCGTTGTATATAACCTCATCCGCGAACGCTTCGATTTTTTCCTTTGCCGCAGCGTTTACCGGAGCCAAAAACGATGTCGGCGTAACCAAAATCCGCATATCCGCCTCCCGCCCTTCCGGGCTACTTCCAATTTGGATTGGGCACAAAGCACGCCTTCCCGTCTTTTTCCACGATCAGCCGCCTGAACCCCTTGGTTTCAATCGTACCATAGTCATGGCCCGCGTCGCCGCGGAATACAAAAAACGTACGCAGTGGTTCCGCCGGATCCACGTTAACGCTTCGGTGCGCGTAGCGTTTGGGCACATACACCGTCTTCCCGGGAACGAGCTCCTGCGCCGACCAATCCCCCTCCGGATTTTCCAGCAGCATGTAGCCATGGCCCCCCATGCAGTAATAGGTTTCCGCCGTATCCAGGATCGTATGGAAGTGACCCTTGGTCATATAATACTCATTACCCACCTTGCCCGGATATGTGATGGAAATACCAAAGGCGAGATCGCCCGCGTCCTCCGGCGCACCCATTTCGTGGAATTCATAAACCAGCGGGTCCCCCTGCATAAGCGTGGCTTCAAAGGCGCCGTCATCCGCGAACATCCCCTTCATCCGGCTCAAATGACGCTTGGTCGTCTCCTGCTGCGAAGACATGCCGGTGAGAAGATCAAAATCAATCGTAAACCCTTGTGACCAATTATACTCCGGGCTTCCGCCAACCTTTCCCATACGCATTCTCTTTCTCCTTTACCGATTGTTGAATTTTGCCGCAATCCGGTCCAGCTTTGCCAGCGTTTCCCCTTCAATCGGGACGTCGAACACCTCCGCGATCACCTGTGTCCACCCGTAAATGAAGTACATCCATCCGTCCTCAATCGTCAAATTGCGCTTCGCCTGCTGCTCCCGGGCCTGGTGCATGAACCGCAAGTCCCCGCGATAGTTGATTTCCCACGCAAGGGCGTCCTGCGGAAATTGCGCGCCGTCCGTAAGCGGGCTGCCCGGACGGTCCTTGCCCAAGCCGGTCGCGTTGATCACAAGCGAGCCCCTGCCCATTCTGTGCAGTACATCGTCGTTCTCGCCGGGATTCGGGGTCAGGTGGTATTCGCAGACCGTCCGGCGCTTTGTGTTAAGGATCGTCTCGTTGATATGCCGAAGTTCGTCCAGCCTCGGCTTGGAGCGATTGGCCACGACGATTTTGGAGGGAACATTGCCTTCAAATTCGTCCCGCAGGAAGTAGGAACACATGGAAATCGCGCTGCCGCCCGCGCCCATGATAAACACTTCCGCTTCCGGGTGCTCCCTCCAGTAGTTTTTGGGAACGAACTCCTCCAGCGCAAAGCCGCAGGAAATCGGGTCCTTCGCGTGGCCGCGCAGCTGGCCGTTCCGCTTGGAAATGGAAGAGAGCTCGCCAAACATCGACGCATATGGGTCAAAATAGTCAAAGTGCCGTTTGGCGGCGTTATACAGATCAATTTTATGCGTCGTTACCAGCGCGCCAATGGATTGGGGGTCCTCCTTGATAAACCTCACCACATCCGCATATTCCTCCGGGGCGGCGTGGATGCCGATGTCTACGCCTTGCAGAACCGTATTCTTCAAGCCCAGCGCATCCGCCCATTCAGGGAACACCTTCATGATGGAAGAGCTCCCCGTGGTGACGCCAATGAAGTACATGGTGGGTTGCGCCGCGGGTTCGTACCTGGTCATGCTGTCACTCCTTCTATTGCGCTATCCCAAGCGCCTCCTGGGGATTTTTCACCAGCATCCGGCCGCACTGCTCGCCTGTTGCGCCGTTTGCGCGAAGGTACGGCAGGAATGTTTCTAAAATATAATCCAAGCCGGTACGCGCCCCATAGCTCTTCAAACGCGCCCGGGTTGTGTCCAGGCCAAGCAGCAGCCTGTTCCCATAACCGGCCTCCAGCATTTGCATGATCAGCTTGCGCTCGTCCTCATCGCTATGGACCTTGAACCTTGCGATCGTATCGTACTCCAAGTATATTCCTTCCGACAGGAGGTCCCGGTGCGCCGCCGGGTCCTTGTTGGCCCTGTCCAAATGCGCCAGCCACAAGCGGTCCGCGGCAACCCCCTTGTCCCGGTAAAAATTCACGATCTCCGCCGCGTCCGCATTGGGTTCCACATGGCACATCAGCGGCGCGCCCGTTTGCCTTTGCGCCCACGCCGCGGCTGTGTGCAGCTTTTGATACGTCGCGTCCGCAAAAATTCCGCCTTCGTCCACAGCCGCCTTGATCAAGCCGGCGCGCGCGCGCGTTGCGGATTGCCCGTCGCCGCGGGAGGCCAGCATGCCGTTTTGGATCTCATTCACATAGAGCTGCGCAATTCTCTCTTCCCCCCACCCGAAAACATAGCTGTCATCCTCATAGAAAACCGTCTTATGGAAGCCGGTGGCGGCGATGACAGACACCCCCGAACGCCTGGACGCCGCCATTTGCCACCGGGCTGACCTCCCGGCCATAACAGGCTGCGCGTCCACAATCGCCCCTCCGCCAGCCCGCTTGTACAGCGCCAGCTCCTTCTCACTCTTTACCGGGTCGTCAATCAGCAAAACACCGGACACTTCCGCGCTTTTGCCGCGTTCAATAAACAGGTGCTCATGGCATTGGGTATGCCCCAGATCACCCGGCCGGATGTCTCCCAGCACAGTGCGGATGATGTTCATGGCCTTCTAAAACAGGATGACATTTTTAAACCCCTTTGCTTCTTTCGCATTCTCAAACGCGGCCGCCGCGCCGCCGATGGGGTATTCGCCGGTAATCAAGCGCGATACGGGCAGCAGCCCCGCCGCCACGAACTCCAGCGTTTTACGGAACATGGCCGTTGAGGACCGGGTGGAACCCGTTACCGTCAACTCCCGATAATGCACCAGGTTCGTGTCTATGGGCACCGGCTGCCGGTTGGACGGGACGCCCCCAAAAAAATTGACCCTGCCGCCGTAATTCATCAAGGGCAGCATTGCGCTTTGCACCGACGGGTCGGGGCATGCGGCAATGGCCACGTCGAGCCCCCTGCCGCCCGTCTGCTCGCGCACGAAACCCGCAAGATCATCCCCGCAATATACGGATACACCCTCAATGATCGCCTGCGCACCCGCCAACCGCGCGGCTGAAACGTCGTTGATCATGATCTTGGCCGCCCCCGCCATTTTCAAAAGCATCGCATGGAGCAGACCGATTGGCCCCGCCCCCGCCACCATCGCATAATCGCCCGGCTTGACGCCGCATTTCAAAAACCCGTTGTACGCGCATGAAAGCGGTTCATTCAACGCGGCTTCCGCAGGGGTAACCCCCTCGGGCAAGACCATCAAATTCCCTTGGCGGATGGCCTTTTCCGGTATCACCGCATATTCCGCGAAGCCGCCGTCCATATTAATGCCAAACGCCTTATACTGCCCGCACAAGTGAGGGTTTCCGGCCACGCACCGGTCACAGATGCCGCAACCGATGTTGGGCGCCAGCGCCACCTGCATACCCTCCCGGTAAAAAGGCACATCCCGGCCTGTTTCAGCGACGGCGCCGGCGAACTCATGCCCCAGCGTGAGCGGATGGTCCTCATCAACGCCGTCATATCCGTTTTGCCACATGCGAAGGTCCGTGCCGCACACGGCGGCCGCGCTCACCTTAAGCAGGATCTCATTCCGAGAAATCTCCGGCGCCGGCGCTTCCAACAGCCGAATGTCATTAGGCCCGTACAGTTTTAACGCCCACATGTTTTCAATTCCTCCGCTTATTTGCCGCGGGCGCGGTCCAATTGCTCCACGATCATCGCGTTTCCCCGCTCCACCGCATGAACGGCCATCAACCCGTCCCGGCCTGTCACGCAGGGCGTCGCGCCGTTTGCCACGCACTCCGCGAAATGGATGTCTTCCGCCAAATACGCTTCCTTAAAAAGGTTGACCCAGCTTCTCACAAAGGGCCGCGCAATGCCCGCGGGCTCCGTTACCGTCTCCACGCCGTTTCCCTCCTGCCGCGTGACCCGGATGACGCCCTTTGTGCCCAGCACCTCCAGCTGCGCGTCATACCCGTACCTCACATACGCGGCGCCGTCAATGCAATACAGCACGCTGTTCTCAAAAGAACCGGAGAGAACCACGTTGTCGTAATAATAGGGATACTGCGCGGCCGCCTCCTTGCTTCTGTAATTGCCGGCCGTTACATGCATTGTCGCGATATCGCTGCCCGCGAACCAGCGGGCGCAGTCGATATCGTGGCTGTTTACCTCAGCCAGAATGCCGTTGGACTTTTGAATGTCATACATCCACGGACGCGGTTGGCTGGGACCGCGCGTACAGGAGCGTATCAGCGTGATATCCCCGATAACGCCCGCGTCCACCTGCTCCTTCGCCGCCACAAAACTCGCGTCGTGCCTGCGCATGAAGCCAATTTGCAGCGCGACGCCCGCCTGCGCGCAAGCGCCGATCATCTCCTCACATTCGCGCACGTTCATTGCCATCGGCTTTTCACAGAAGATGTGCTTTCCCGCCCTTGCGCAATCCACCACGATATTACGGTGCAGGTTCGTCGGCGCGACCACGACCACGGCATCCACCGCCTTGTCCGCCAGGATCTCGCGATAGTCCGTATGGCGCTTCACCCCCGCCGCCAGCTCCCGCGCCGCGGCGTCGGCGGCTTCAGGCAGCGCGTCTACAACCGCTTCCATATGCGCGCCCGGTACGCCGCCGTTAAAATTGCGGGCGTGGATCATTCCCGCGCGGCCGCAGCCAATCAGGCATACCCCGATCTCCTTGCCCAACCAGAATCCCTCCTCAACGCCACCGGGTAACCGCGGTCTTTTATCATTATAAATCGTTTGGTTTCGTTTTTCAATCGTTTTTTCGCGTTTGCGCTCGCTTCCCCCGGTTTATCCATCACAGACTCGAACGATTACGTCCAGCCGCCGGATTTTCTCCAGGTATTCCTGATCCGCCCCGCCGTCCGTGATGAGCACGCCCATCTGCCGCATATCCGCATAACGCGCAAAGGAGACCTTATTGATCTTTGTGCTGTCCGCCAGCAGCACCACCTCGCCCGCCAAAGCCACCAGCTTCTCCTTTACATAGGCCGTCTCCACGTTGGGCGTGGTAATGCCCCGCTCAATCGAAACGCCATTTGCCGCCAGAAACGTCCGGTCCACATTGAGATCCGCGATTGTGTTGATGGCCTTCTGCCCGGCCGTGCAGTGAAAGTTTCTCCGCACCGCCCCTCCCGCGAGCACGACGTTCGCATTGGAACCGCATTCCAAAAACATTGCGATTTGCAGATCGTTGGTCACAACGGTTAAGCTCCTGTATCCAACCAACAGCTTGGCCAGCTCAAAAGTCGTCGTGCCGGTGTCCAGCGCAATCGTATCCCCCTCGTTCACGTACGCAACGGCAAGCCGCGCGATCGCGCGCTTCTGAACCACGCGCTCCACTTCCTTCTGGTATGCGTTCGGCTCAAAATTCGCCCGTTTGTTGGAAATCGCGCCTCCGTGCGTCCGCTTCAGGAGGCCGGCGTTCTCCAGTTCGCCCAAATCGTTGCGAACCGTAGCCGGCGATACGGAAAAACGCCGGCACAGCTCCGCAACCGTGGTTTTCGCGTTCGCATTGACGATTTCCACGATCATGAGCTTCCTCTCTTCGGCAAATACGTTTTCCTTCGTCCTGTTATTCAATGTTATACACCGCACTTTGATAAATGGGTTCCAACGCGCGGATGACATGCAGGTATTCCCGTGCGAAGGGCTGATACGCCTCATGGCTTTCCGGATCGGGCCGGAAGGTTTTCCCTTCGCTCATGACCTTTCCCAGAGGCTCGCGATAGTCCGGAAACAGGCCGCAGGCCACGCCCGCAACCACCGCGCTGCCCGCAAGCGCGGTTTCCCCCGACGCGAACGTCGTAACCGGCAGGTTCAGAATATCCGCCTTGATTTGGTTAAACAGGCCGCTTTTCGCGCCTCCGCCGATGGCGGCCATCCCGGTAAACTCCTGACGGGGAAAGAGCTTTTTGATGACGCTGTAATAATAGGCGTACTCATACCCGATCCCTTCCAGGATGGCGCGATACATATGCGAACGCGTATGCTTCCAATCCAGCCCGACAAAGCTGCCCTTCACATACGGATTTTGCGGCAGCACCCGGCCGGAGAAGTGCGGCATAAAAAGAATGCCCTCGCTGCCCGGCGGCAAGTCCTTCGCCTCCGCTTCCAATTCCTCATACGCCGCAGGCGGGCTGCCGGTCAGGCAATCGCGAAACCAGCGAATACAGAGGCCGCCGCCGTTGATATACGCCAACGGCAGCCACAGGCCGTCGATGGGGGAGCGAACCTGCGTCATGGTTTCATACTCGGTATCCGGCCGATACTCCTCCACCACCGTACATAATACGGAGGCCGTACCCGCGCAGTCCTGCACCACTCCGCGGCTGATCATCCCGGAGCCAAATGTGGCGGCGGCGGTGTCGCCCAGGCCCGCCGCTACCGGCGTACCTTCCCGCAAGCCGCTCTGCCCGGCAAAATCCGCGGTTACCCTTCCGACGATTTCGAAGGGGGAAACGATCCGCGCCATCTTGCCCGGCTCTATGCCGAACCGGTCCAACAACTCCCCGGACCATTCCTTGTTAAGATTGTCGCCAAAACCGGAATATTGCAGACAGGTATAGTCAAAATACGCCTCGTCGCCGGTTAAGCCGCACATTTGCATGACCACAAACGCATGGGGAAGCACAAATTTGTGAATCCGCCCATAGATCTCCGGCCGCTCATGCTTCCACCACAGTATTTTGGGGCCGTGCGTATAGGTAACGGGGCCGCCCGTAATTTCCGTGCAACGCGCGCCCGCTTCCCGGCGCATTGCCCGCATATGCCCCCCGCAGCGCGTATCCAGCCATGAATCGTAATACGTGGCGGCAGAACCGTCCTGCCTGACGCCCATGATGCCGGCCATCTGTCCGTCTACGCCCACGCAGGCCACATGACCGCCACGGATGCCCGAGCCGTCCAGCGCCGTTTTGACGGTACGGCCTACGGAACCGAGGATATCCTCCGCTTCCTGCCACACCACGCCCGGCTTTGGGGAGATTAGTCGGGAGGCTTCAAACCCTTCTCCGCAAACGCGCATGTCCTCGTCGAACACGACGGCTTTCGTGCCTTGCGTGCCAATGTCCACGCCGACCAGGTAGTTGCTCATTGCCATTCCTCCTTCTCCCTCACAGCCCGCACTGCCGCAAAAACGAACGATAATGCTCTTGTTCATCGCCGCTTGGCGCAAATTCCCGGACATCGCACGACCTCCGGCAAATCTCGCGGGCTGCGGGCAAATCCCTCACCACTCCGGCGCCGATCCACTGCGTTAGAATGTTCCCCACACCCGCGGCGTCGGCCGGGCCCGCCAGTACGCTTTTTCCCGTAATGTCGGCGGTTAGTTGGTTCAGAAACGAATTTTGGCTGCCGCCACCTAACAGATAAATCCGGCCGTACCGCCTTTCCGTAAGCTTTTCCAGCTTTTCGATCACGTAGCGATACTTACACGCCAGGCTTTGCATGACAATCCGTATCAACTCAAGATCGGCGCGCCCCTTTCCCCCGCACGCGCCGGCCACCTCCGAGGGCATATCCTTCGGTTCAAAAAAGCGCTCCTGATCCGGATCGATATACGCATCGATGAAGGGCAATTCCCAAGCGCCGCGCGCCAGCTCCTCAAAGGAATATTCCCTGCCGGCGAGCCGCCAGCAGCGAACGCACTCCTGAATGATCCAAAGGCCCATAACGTTCCGGATGTACCGTATCTTCCCACCTATTCCGCCTTCATTGCCAAACCCTTCCCGAAGACTCCGCTCACTCAGTATCGGCTCATCAAGCTCCGCGCCCACCAGCGACCACGTTCCGCTGGAAATGAACAGAAACGGCCCTGTTTCCGCCACAGGGGCGGCGGCCACGGCGCATGCCGTATCATGAGAGCCCACAGCGTAGATATTTGCCGGAGCGGTTCGGAGACGCGCGCATAATTCGCCGGATACGGCTCCGACAAGGGTTCCCGGCTTCACCACCGGCAGAAGCAGGGACGGGCGAATGCCGTACGCCGACAGGATATCCCCGTCCCATTCCTCCCTGCGGATGTTGTACAGGTTGGAAACGCTCGCCACGGTATACTCCGAATACTTGCGCGCCCCGAAAAGATGCGCCAGGTAATCGGGCAAGAATACGAGTTCCCGGGCAGCCTCCATCATCTCCGGCTCCTGTTCATAGGCCGCGAGCAGATGATAGCATGTCTCAAAGCGCGCAAATTGCTGGCCCGTACGCCGGTACACTTCCGCTTTCGCCATCAGGCGCTCCGCGCGCCGCACCCAGCCGGCCGTCCGGGCGTCTCGATAGCATCTGGGCGATTCGAGCATCGCGCCCCGCGCACTCAACAGGGCGTAATCGTTGCAAAACGAGTCGACCGCAAGGGTTGCCACCCGGCTTCCCGTTTCCTGCTGCGCCCGCGCATACCCGGCTTCAAACTCCCGAACGATCCCGAAAAAATCCCAGTAGAGCCGCCCCTGAACCGATAGGATTTCATGGGCGAACCGGTGAATCTGCGTAAAATACGCCCGACCGTTTTCCAGCCGGCCCAGCAGCAGCTTCCCGCTACTCGCGCCAAGGTCGAACGCCAGCGCCGCGTCGCAGCTCATTGCCCGTTCTTCGCGGCGGCTCCCGCCACCGCCTCCTGAAAGATATTTGCCATCGCGTCCCATTCATAGCGTTCCACGATGCTGTACGCTTTGCTGAGCGTCGGCCCGGCCGCCACCACGCCGTGCTGCGGCAGGATGCCTTGCAGCCCCATGGCCTGCGCGCGCGCGCGGTTCATCCGAAAATACTCGTATGTGCGCTGCGCCAGCTCCTCGCTATAGGCCCACGCCTGCTCGATGACGCCGCAGTCGCCCATCTTCATGGTGGCTTCCGTTACGGAGGGGATCGGCTTGCTGAACGCCGCGAAACACATGGAATACCGCGGATGCGCATGGATGACCGCACCGAACTCCGGAAAGCTTCTGAGCAGCAGCGCATGCATCTTTGACTCCCGCGAAAGCTTATCGGGACCTTCCAAAATGTTGCAGTCATAATCAATGACCAGCAGGTCCTCCGGCTCCACCACGCACCTGTGATGCTCGCTCATCATGGACGGCGAGATCAATATCCTGTTTTCGTCCAGTCTGGCCGATATATTGCCGCCCGCAGCGTTGGTCAGCTTCCTGTCATACAGGTATCGCGCCACGTCGATCATTTCCAGGCGTTCCGGCATGAACGATCGTTTTTTCATACAGCTTCCCCTACTATATTTCTTGGATCACCACATCGCCCTGCATCCGCTTTGCCTGCTCCACGTCGAACCCCACCGTCTCCGCGCACATGGCGCAGGCCGCGGAAACCGCGGTGGCAAACGCGAGCGTATCCAGCAGCGGCTCTTCCGTATGCTCAAAGCGGCACAGCAGCGCGGACATCAGCGCGTCCCCGCATCCCGCCGTATTCCCAACGGGCACTTTCAAGCCGAAGCCCCGGTAGCGCTTTCCGCCTCCGCGGAAGATCCAGCCCCGCGCGCCCATGGAGACCAGGATGTACGGAATCTCCGGAAACGCGCTTATCGCCTCAAGGACCTCTTCCTGCGACGAGACCGGCCTGCGCGCCAACTCCGCCAATTCGTCCAGATTGGGTTTGATCAAGTAAGGCCGGCAGGCTATCCCCTTACGAAGAAACTCCCCCGAACTGTCCAGATAGAGCTTCAGCCTGCGCCGCTTCACAATTTCAAGTAGTTTTTGATGGATATTCCCATCCTTCGCGTTGGAGGCGTCGCCCGCAACCGCCACCGCGTCCCCCCAATCCGTCCCCTCTTCCATCCGCCGGAACAGATGATCCGTCATCTCCTCCGTAAGCGAAACGCCCGCTTCAGCCAGAAAGGTCGCATTGTTCTGCGCGTCAATGAGCAAGTAGTTCGTTCTGGACTCCGGCGAGTTATAATGGTCATAGGCAACCTCAATCCCCGCCGATTCCAAAGCCTCCATAATCTGCCGCCCGACATGGCCAAAAGCGATGCCGTAAGCCCGGTTCCGCACGCCCAGCAGCGAAAGCCCATAGGCGATATGCGACCCCTTGCCGCCCAAGCACAACCTGACCTTCCGGATCCGGTTCGTACAGTTGGGCTGAAAGTTGCCGATACTAAGAATCTTGTCGATGGCGGGGTTTAGGGTGATCGTGTGAATCATGCGTTTCTCCGCAGTATCGTAACGGTAAAGATGCCCGCAGCAAGCCGCGGGCATCTTGCTTACCGCCGCAATAACCCTTTAATGGGCCTATGCCATTTCCGAAATCTCCACGCGCCTTCCGATGTCGCCCGCCTTGCTGATCGCTCCGATGACCTGCATGATCTTTACCCCATCGGAGAAATTGGGCGTGACCTCCGCTTTGCCGTCAATCGCTTTCAGGAAATCCGCCACCGCATGTACAAAGCTGTTCTCGTACCCAAGGCCGTGCCCGGGAGCCCACCATGCGCCCGCATAGGGGTGGGACATATTGTTCACCTGAATGCTCCGGAAGCCCTGCTCGTTGGAAGGCTCGCTGAAATCCAGAAAATCCAGCTCATTCAGCCGTTCCAGGTCAAAGCGCAGCGCGCCCAGGCTGCCATAGATTTCAAAGAGGTTCGCGTTTTTCCGCCCCGAGGCAAACCGGGTCGTCTCAATGGAGCCAATCGCCCCGTTTTCAAATTCCGCGATGGCAAAGCTGGCGTCGTCCACCTCCACTTTCCCTTTGGCGGTACTGACCTGCGAACCGCTGGAGAAAGTAGCCGCCCCTACGCCGGGCAGCGGGCGCTCTGTGATAAACGTCTTGTTAATCGCGGAAACCGCCTTGATTTCACCCACAAGATACCGGGCCAGATCCACCGAGTGCGACGTCAAGTCGATCATCGGGCCGCCGCCGGCCATATCTTTATGAAAGTGCCAGGTCAGCGGAAAGTCCGGATCCATAATCCAGTCCTGCAAATACGCGCCGCGCCAATGGTAGATCGTACCGAGCCTGCCCTCGTCGATCAGCTGTTTCGCGTACGTGACAGCGGGCAGGCGGCGGTAATTATGGTTGAGATAATGCACAACGCCTGCCTGCTCCGCCGCCTGGAGCATCTGCTTAACCTCTTCATGATTCAGGGCGCACGGCTTTTCACAGAAGATGTGCTTACCCGCCTTTGCCGCCGCTACGGCGATGTCCTTATGCAGGTAGGGCGGCGTAACGACGCAGACCACATCGATATCCGGCCGGTTCACCAATGCGGTCCAGTCATTGGCGAATTCCTGATAGCCCCACTTACCGGCGAAAGCTTCCGCCTTGTCGGCATGACCGCTTGAAACGGCTTTTAAGACCGGTTCATACGGCACGTCGAAAAACCGATCGACGTTTTGCCAGGCAAAGCTATGCGCCCGTCCCATAAATCCGGTGCCAATCATGGCGATGTTCAGCTTCTTTTTCATTCGTATCCGCCCTCCCCTGATCATTTATTTCTGAATCGCATCGGCGATTTTGCGCAGGTTTTTCACGCTGATGCTCACCGCTTCGTCCTCAAAATCCGTCCACGCGCTATGGGGGTGATCGATTTCCACCGCCAGGAAACCCTTGTAGTGGTGCTTCGCAAGCAGTTCCGCCAGCTTTTGGTTGTTGATCAGGCCCATACCCACAGGCACGCCCGAAAAGAAAAACCAGTCCGTAGGCCGCGCGCCGGGTTCCGGCAGCAAATCCTTAATATGGGTCGCAAATACATACGGCGCAAGCTTATCCATGCCGGCCACCGGATCGTCCATCAGCCGAAGAAAATTGCCCGTATCAAAATTGACGCCAAAATTCTTGGAGTTCACACCCTCCAGAATCTGATAAATTTCATCCGCGGTAAAATCAATATGATTTTCCACCGCCAGCTTGACGCC
>Ga0082212_10005992_pt1 | contig 16438 bp, 13 predicted proteins | sample TergutNt197P3_FD_71548 | JGI IMG/M metagenome (GOLD analysis project Ga0082212, IMG submission 71548) | Neocapritermes taracua P3 segment gut microbial communities from Petit-Saut dam, French Guiana - Nt197 P3 | ecosystem: Host-associated > Arthropoda: Insects > Digestive system > Gut ... | reverse complement strand
TCGCGTCCATTTTGAACCGATGTACAGACTCCATGGTTAAGGAGGTGTGTGGAGAGTTTCTGCTGAGTTATTTTCTCTCGTCGAATATTATGGGGATGGAAAATGCGGTTGTCCACATAGCCCAAAAGTACCTCAATGGTCAAATCAAGAGCACAAATACCGATTTACTGACTGAATTGGAGAGTTATATCTCCTTCAACGAGCACTCCCTGACGGGAATGACCGCTCCGGAATTGCTCTTGCCTAATGCAGAGGGGCTGCCTCTTTCGCTCAGGGGCATCAACGCAGACTACACCATTCTTCTCTTTTACGACGAAGATTGTGCTATATGCCAAGAACAAATTCCCCAAATCGAACATATTTACCAACAATACCGATTGAAAAACATAAAAGTCTATGCGGTATATACCAACGACAGGTACGAAGCATGGCGTACCTATACCCGCACCCTCAACCCCGAATGGATTCATGTATGGGACCCCGACTTCTCATCGGGATTTCATAGATTGTACAATGTTACCGGAACGCCTAAAATCTACCTGTTAGACAAAAATAAAACCATTATTGGTCGCGGCATAGACGCTTATGTTCTTCAGCAAATTCTATCTTATTATTTAGAAACTGTTTAACATGAAGCGCTTTATTAACAAACTCGATACGATGGGAGAGTTGATTCGAATCAAAGAGTATGTTGACCCCCTTCTTGAAATGGCTGAAATCACCGATCGCATCTGCAAGCAACCCGATGGAGGAAAAGCAATCCTTTTTGAGAACACCGGAACTGCTTTCCCTGTCCTGACCAACATGATGGGCTCTTCCAAACGCATTGCCGCCGCCCTGGGTGTGGAACATTTAGAGCATATTTCCGAGCGAATCGACCGTCTGTTGTCTCAAGTAACCGCTCCCTACAGGGGGTGGTGGGAAAAATGGATACTCCTCTCCCAACTGAATGAGGCAAAGACGTGGCTACCCAAGAGGAAAAAGGGACCCGGAAAGTGTCAGGAGGTAGTCTTTATGCAGCCTGATCTATTGCGCCTTCCCATTTTAAAGTGTTGGCCCCACGATGGTGGTCGTTTTATCACCCTTCCCTTGGTACACACCTTGGACCCCGAAACGGGACAGCGAAATGTGGGGATGTATCGAATGCAGGTCTTCTCTGTGAACACCACAGGAATGCACTGGCACAAACATAAAACGGGAGCTCGACACTTTGCTTCATCCAAAAACACGCGCTTCCCCATTGCCATTTGTCTGGGTGGAGATCCTGTCTATTCGTTTTGCGCCGCCGCACCCCTTCCGGACGGATTTGACGAATACCTGTTAGCCGGTTTTCTACGCAATAAGCCCGTATCTTTGGTTCCCTGCCTCACCCAACAGGAAATTTTTGTGCCCGATGATTGCGACTTTGTTTTGGAGGGTTTTATCGAATCCACCGAGGGATTAGCGACCGAAGGACCTTTTGGGGACCATACCGGCTTCTACTCCCTTCCCGACCTCTATCCCACAGTGCATATCACCTGCCTTACCCATAAGAAACACGCCGTTTATCCTGCCACGGTGGTGGGCATTCCGCCGCAGGAAGACACCTACGTTACGGAGGCAATTGAAAAGATATTTCTCACCCCTTTCCGCATGACTGTTGCCCCCGAAGTGGTGGATATGCACATGCCCCTTGAGGGCGTAACGCACAACTTGTCCATTCTAAAAATTCGTAAAACGTATTCCGGTCAGGCTATTAAGATTGCTCATGCGATGTGGGGCGCCGGACAGATGATGTTTAACAAAATCGCCATCATTGTGGATGACGATATAGAGATACGTAACCGCAAAGCACTTTTGGATACCATCCTCAAACACTACCAACCCACCCGCGACACGCTCTTTAGTCGTGGACCCCTTGATATACTCGATCACGCGGCTCCAAAATGCGGTTTTGGCGGAAAGATTTGTATTGACGCCACCCGGAAGTTTCCCGAAGAAGAGTCCGAAACTCCTGTAGCACAAGTTGTCAAAAAAGCCATCTCCTTTGTCCACTCCGAAGTAACCCCTTCCGATACCTTGATTGAAGTGCTTTTAGACTCCTCTGTCGACCTTGAAAACGAATTTTTGTGCTACTGGCTATTGGGAAGCAATGCCGACCCTATCAGAGATATGCGCATTTCGGGAGGGGTATTGCGCATTGACTCCCGCACCAAAATTCCGGGACACATTGGCGTTCCCCGTTTTTGGCCCAATATCGTTACCTCTTCCCCCGACACCATACGGTCGATTGACGAACGTTGGAGCAAATTGAATTTGGGTAACTTTATCCCTTCTCCCTCTCTGAATTACCTTTCGTTTGTACACCGAGACGGCGCCATTGCCCTGTCCAAAGAGGACCATGAAACGGAGATACAAAGGTTAAAGGAGTCGATTACCGGCATGATTAAGAAGATGACCGTGAACAACCCAAACGGGTAGGAAACAGTTGCTAAAAGGTATTCAACGCCTGTTGCGGGTTTTTGCCGCAGCAACCCCGTAAACCAAAAGCAACACCAACATATAGACCGATACCCTGCCAATGAGGTCACCATGCCGCACGTAGAAGGTAATTTTGTGGTTAATATTCAGGTTGCCACGCAACCATGTTTGGGTCCACCACTCGCTTTTTTGCAGGTAGTCCCCCCGCTGGTTGATTAGGGCAGAGATACCGGTATTGGCACTTCTGGCTATACTGCGACGTGTCTCTATGGCACGCAGTCGGGAGTAAGAGAGATGTTGTCGGTACCCGGGTGTCTTTCCCCACCAACCATCGTTGGTAATCACAGACATAAACCCAGCGCCTTTTTTTACATAAGAGGTAAAATATTCCCCATAAACCGATTCGTAACAGATTGCCGTACCTACCCACAACGGAGCGGGACGATCTTCACCTTCCTCCTCTCTATTCCACGGTGCCGGAAAAACGGATGCTTCGTCCTGAGTTCCAAAACTCCCCATAGCGCCTCCAAGGTCTATCACTATGTTGTTGGCAAATTTGAGGTACTTTGCATAGGGTTGTTTTTCGGACCCAATCACCAACTTTGACTTGTGATAGATGTGTGGAAAATCTCCGTTGCTAAGTTGCAGGGCGCTGTTAAATCTGTCATACCAACCCTCTTGCATTCTCCTTGCTGTCTCAGAGGGAGCCACCCCGCCGGAGGGATAGATATACATCGACACGGCGCCAACCACAAAGGCAACACGAGGATGGTGGGTCAAAAATTGATAAAACCTCCCCAAAGAGGCATTTTGCACCATTGCATTTTCCAAAACATCGTCAATAGCGGTTTCCGGAGCAAAAATATATCGAGTTGCAGGTGTAATGGCTTCGATAGCAAGCGCAAGTAACCTTTCGTCCTGAGATTCCTGACTCAAATAGTTGGTACCATCCCTGAATTTTTCTTGATACGGATCAATATTAGGCTGTAAAACAACCACCTCAATTTGATTTTCTACTTCACGATAGGTGTAGTACAAAAGCAAGGAGAGACACATGGGCAGCAGCAAAAAAGCCACTGTTGAAGCGTATAAATAACGCCGTGCCTTAACCTGTTTCCACCTGTATTTCAAGCACGTAAAAAATAATAAATTCATCAAAAACACCCACAACGAGCCTCCAAGCACACCGCTATATTCGTACCATTGAATCAAAAAGGTAGTCTCTGCAAATCCATTTCCCAACACCAACCATGGCCACGACATTTCGGCGTCAAAATAGAAATACTCCCAGGCAATCCACAATACCGTCAAAAACAAATACCCGATTTTAGCCCCCACCTTTCTCTTTACCACTCGGAACAGGGCAAACAGCAAAAACATTTGAAACGAATTGCCAATCACAGCAACAACACCGCCCCACAGGGTGGCTTTACAAATCCAGTATGTGGTGAAGAGGTTCCACAGAAAAAAGGTGAGGGCATAGTATTTTCCCCCCCCCTTTGCCCTCCGCTCCGTGAAATCAAATTCAACATAAAAGATTGGAATCCATGCAATCAGCAACAACCATCCACAATAGGGAAGCAGCCATGGAACGGAAAAAAAGATGGCGCTCAAGACGGATAACCCTGACCATTTTAGCGTAGAACGATTCATATACAAAGCATTCGAAAGGGCAAAGGTAGAGAATAATCTTTTTGCATCACACTTTTTTCGAAGAAACTGTTTAGATTTGCACGATATTTTGGAGAGCACGATGGCATGAACACAGTAATGGTATCTTTTTTACAGGGAGTTCTGGTGGGATTGGGCGCCTCAATCCCCTTGGGACCCATTGGTGTGCTCTGTGTGCAGCGAACACTCAGTAAAGGGCGCATCTCCGGTTTTATTTCGGGGATGGGAGCCGCTTTTGTAGATACCTTCTACGCCGCCCTTGCGGCGATTGGTTTAGCATACATTCAGGGACTCTTCAAAGCGCACGAAAACTACTTCCTCTGCTTTGGCGGACTATTGGTGATCTTTATCGGACTCAAAATCTATCTAACCAATCCGGTGAAACAAATCCGCCAAACCAATACCAAAAAACATCGTCTTGAAGACTTTATTTCAGTGGTCATCCTCACCATCTCCAATCCTGCGACACTCTTTCTCATTTTGGGACTCTTTGCTTTGGTGGGATTAAATATCAATGTCGACTCCGGATCCATGACCATCTCCACGGTCTTGTGGGGTGTTTTTGTAGGGGCAGGCTTTTGGTGGTACTCCCTGAGTACAGGCATCAGCCTGTTTCGGAAAAAGTTCCGATTAAAACAACTCCGGATGATCAACCGCGTATCGGGCATTATCATTATGGCGCTTGGGTTGATCTCTATGCTGAAGGGGGTATGGGGGTTCCTTGTTCCCTTTATAATTCACTGACCGCAGGGGAAAGTTTGAATGCTTCTTAAAGTTGGTAATTCGGAAATTTCATCTATCTTTGCGCAAAATTTCCGGGGATGTTTTGGTTTTGACAGCAGATAGTATCGGAAAGCAAGCATGTCGAGCGTGGTGTTTTTGCTCGTAAATCTCAGAACACAAGCCATAACTGGCAACAACAACTATGCACTCGCAGCGTAGCCTGTCCTAACGGTTAGCCGCTTAATCCTTCTCAACCAGGTTGGGGAAGACGAGTATCCCGCCTCGCTTTAGCCTATTGGACGAGGTATATGGGGTATCATACACAAAGGGCTGAGTTGCGCCGATTCCGCTACCGCGCAGCAAGAAAACAGCGGATACGGAGTACATAGCCTGCCTGCGGGCGAATTGCTCCCGACAAATAGACACAGGATAAACATGTAGAAACCTTTTGGATAGTCTGTTTGGACGGCGGTTCGAGTCCGCCCATCTCCACAATATTAATTGATTTTCAATTTGATACGAAAATAGCACCCCTTTTTACACCCAATAATGAGAAAACCTCCCACTTTTGGAAGGCTTTTCGGCATCAATTGAGACAAAGGTACATATAAGTCTTGACATATACACAGACGGATAAAAATTCGGATAAAAAACCTTACTCCACTTCGTTCTGTACGGTGTTTGTTCATTGAGATTAACCAAAAAAACCACAACTTTCTTAATTTTGAGGCATTAATTAATAAAAACGTTTAATATGAAGAAAGTATGTGGTTTAGATGTGCACAAAGATAGTATATTTTGTGCGATTTACAATGGAGAGAAGTATTCTGAGGTAAAAGAATACGAAACGACTACAGTAAGTATCTGTTCAATGGGCGACTACTTACTGTCTGAAGATGTTACAGAAGTGGCACCGGAAAGTACCGGCATCTATTGGATCGTGGTGTGGGATTTGCTGCTTGAAATGGGTTTTGACCTGACTTTGGTCAATCCGTTTTTAATCAAACAGATGCCCGACAGAAAAAGCGATGCCAAGGATGCGCAGTGGATAGCCGAGTTGTTGTATAAAGGGATGATACGCAGCAGTTTTGTTCCACCTCCTCTGATACAGGAACTTCGAGTTTACAGCCGTAAATACAGCAAGTTGCAGCAGCAAGTAACCCGTGTTCTCGTTGGCATGGACAACATTTTAATTATGTGCGGCATACGTGCAAGCAGTTGTTTGAGCCGAATAACGACTAAAAGTTATATGTTCATCGTTGATGCACTAATCAAGGGCTATACAGAGCCGGATTATTTGGTTTCGTTAGTTTACGGCAACACGAAAAACAAGCATAGCGGCAAGTTGAAAGAATCTTTGACAGGCAATGTAAAGGAACACCATCGCAAACAGTTAGCATGGGCAAAAGAAGAATACGATATGTATCAAAAACAGATAGTCGACTGTTTGAAATCAATGAAACGCATCTGCGATGATAATTTTGAACCGGCTGTCAGGTTATTAAAAACGCTACCGGGCATAAGCGAAATTGCAGCCATGACAATAATAGCCGAAACAGGCGGAGATATGGGTGTTCTTGAAAACAGTGGTAAAATAACCGGATGGGCGGGACTCCGTCCGAGAAATGACGAATCAGCCGGAAAATATAAAAGTACCGCTACCACCAAAGGCAATAAGTATCTGCGTTCGATTTTAGTACAGTGTGCGTGGGCTGCTTTGCGGATGAAAGGCTCGTATTTTAAGGAAAAGTTTGCTCGTTTAGCCATGCGAAAGCCGAGGAAAAAGGCATTGATTGGCATTGCTCGCAAGTTGCTCGTTGTGATATGGAATGTTTTGAATAGCAGCGTAGAATACAATCCAAAATTAGTTCCTGTATATGACCCGGTAAAAATGAAAGCGCGAATGGCATACCACAAAAAAGAATACGAAAAAACATCTGATATATTGAATATTCACATAAAATAAACAGCGTAAAGGTCGGGTACCTTTGTGGTGGCTATAAGACCCCGTTTGCAAATCGACCAATGCACAAGTCGTGCGAAAACACGACGTTAAGAACACAGACCTGAGTTAATGCCTTTCTTTCAAAATAAAAGCCAAACTCGCAGAAGAAAATCGCATATTTAAAGGCGCAAAAAGCGTCGCTCCTGCCGTGGCGGACTGCCGAAATCATGCGCTTATCTTACATGTATTGCTCTTAATTAGGTGTTTTAATGGATATATGGTTGAATTTATAGAAGAATGGTAAGATTTATTTTGTTTCAAAAAAGTGGTTTACTCTGGGTTTACTTGGGGCTTGAAAACTAAGATTTGGATTATTGACTCATGATGATGTCAGATAACCTTGAGTTCACTACATTTGCAGATGATGAACAGATTCGATATTGTGGTTGTCGGTGGAGGATCCGCTGGGCTTATGGCAGCGGGTAGTGCTGCTACTCAGGGATGTAGCGTTCTTCTTTTAGAGAAAATGGAGCGTTGCGGGCGTAAACTTTCCATTACCGGAAAGGGGCGCGGCAACCTCACTAATGCCAAGGAATGGAACGAATTTTCCGCCCACATCTATCCGCAAGCCGACTTTTTCCGCCCTGCTTTTTGGAACTTTTCCAACAAAGCGGTGATTGATTTTTTTAAATCCATTGGTGTGGAGACGGTAGTGGAGCGTGGTGCGCGTGTCTTTCCCCTCTGTCAAGAGGCGCCAAAAGTGGCTGAAGCGTTGGTCAAATGGGTGAAAAAGATGGGGAGCATGGTAGAAACAGGAGCGCAAGTAGTTGTTTTTCAATGTGAAAATGGAATGATACCGTCCATACATTACATCAAGAACGGTGTACAACAAAGCGTGGGTGCTGGAGCGGTCATTTTGTCCACCGGAGGCTGTTCTTATCCTGCAACAGGCTCAACAGGAGATGGACATGCTATAGCAAAAAAGGTCGGACACACCACCACGCCACTCTTTCCCTCCTTGACGGCATTGATGCCTGAAGATTACGACACACGTTTGCAGGGAGTTACACTCACAAATGTGTGCTTATCTCTTTGGGTTGACGGCAAAATGGTACAGGAAGAGTTTGGCGAGATGGCTTTTACCGATTTGGGCATAGAGGGAGCGCTGGGGCTGCGTCTGAGTCGAAACGCTGTAGCGGGCAAACGTAAGGGGGCAAAAGTTTCGTTGGTGATGAACCTGAAACCTGCGCTCTCCCGCGAGCAATTGGAAAGCCGTTTGGTAAAAGATTGTAGAACATTTGAAAATGAAGCATTAAAAAATTTTTTAGGAAGATATTTACCAAGTAATCTGATTCTTCCGTTTATTTATGCTATTTCTATATCTCCATCTATTAAAATATCCTATTTATCAAATAGTAACATATTAAAAATTTTGGAACAATTCCAATTTTGGGAATTTCCTGTTGTGCACTACGGAGATTTTAATCGAGCGGTGGTAACGGCAGGAGGAATCTCTCTAAAGGAGATTCAGAAGAAAGACATGCGTTCAAAAATGGTGGAAAACCTCTTTTTTGCCGGTGAAATCATAGATTTGGATGGAGACACCGGTGGATACAATTTGCAAATTGCCTTCTCCACAGGGGTGCTTGCCGGAAAGAAAGCGGCGGAGTATGTAGCCCAAAAACGGTAGGGCGAGATTAGCGAACAGAAAACTGTAGCGCAGAGGCTCCATTGCGCAAGGCACAAACCTCTACGGGGGCGAAAAGGGGGAGGGGAGGGTGCAATTCAAACCAAATCAAATCTCCCATTTTCAGAAAGATATAGCGCGAAAGATAGGAGATGGTGTCGTCTATTGATTCGGTGAGGCTCCCGCTCCAGTGTGCCCAACTAAAAAAATCGCGGCAGGGGTTTTTAGATACGGGAAGAAAAGTATCCGAAAGAGGTGCAGAGTAATCAAGGGAACAGGCAGGCGCCCATGAAGCCCCTTCTTTCCTGTTACTTTCGAGAATATCAGCGGCATAAAGGCAAAAACCAAGGGCGCTTTCATGGTAATAACGATGGGCGAATTGGGGGGAAATATGCCTTCCCAAGCGGTCAATCTTTACCACAAGAGCCAACGCGCCCTCCATACGGGAAGTGAACTCCGGAACATAGAACGTAAGCCCGTTGCGCAAGATGGCGGTTTCGGGCTTTAAATAGAAGTGGCGGCTGCCAGCCGGAAAACAAATCAGTTTCACAACCTTGATCTACATCGATAACCTGAACTCGGTAAGGATTCTCTTGGTATCTAAAGAGAAGTCTCCATTCATTATCCAATTGTAGTAACTTGGTTCTTCCGTCAATACATCTTTTAACTTTTTTCCTTTGTGTTTGCCAAAATTAACCACCGGTTCATCGCGATCGTTCAATACAAAACGACCAACATAATCCAAGTTCCGACTCTTGGAAGAAAAGTCGGATAAGAACGCAACGTCGTTTTTCAATTCGGCATAGCGGTCAAGTTGTGATTTAAGAACTTCATACGTGGCAAAGGTATCGGCTTCGGCGTTGTGGGCATTTGTCAAATCTTTATCGCAGTAAAACTTGTATGCGGCAATGAGGGTACGCTGCTCCATCTTATGAAAGATATTTTGCACATCAACTACTTTACGTTTTCTAAAATCGACATGGACACCGGCACGTAAAAACTCCTCCGCAAGAATTGGAATATCGAATTTAACGGCATTGTATCCGGCTAAATCACACCCCTCTATCCATTGGGCAAACGATTTGGCAATCTCCTTAAAGGTGGGGCAATCCACCACATCTTCATTGGTAATGTGGTGGATTGCCGTAGATTCCGGAGATATAGGAATAGTGGGGTTGAGGCGACGTGTCTTTACCTCCTCATCGCCATTGGGCATCACCTTCAGAATACTGATTTCTACAATCCTATCAGACACAACATTCAGTCCCGTTGTTTCGAGGTCGAAAAACAGGATGGGGTTTTTGAGATTAAGTTGCATAGAAGAGGTTATGACCCTATCATCATAGGCATTATCAGGGCGCAAATATCTTCATTTGAATCACTTAATTCCAAAGGAATTAACAACCCGGCGCGACTGGGGTCAGAAAGTTCAAGGCTTACGTTTTGCCCGGGCAAATTGGCTAATATTTCGGCTAAAAAGCCCCACTTAAACCCAATTTCCATACTTTCGCCATCGTATTGACATCCAAGTCGTTCGAAAGCAGAGATAGAGAAGTCCAAGTTTTGCGCTGAAATGGTGATTTCGTTAGATTCCAACTTTATACGTATCAAATTGCTCGCTTGATTGGAACACACAGCCACACGGCGAACGCTGCTTAAAAATTCAACACGGTCAACAACCGCCTTATTGATATTATTCGTGGGGATTACCGTGCGATAAGCCGGATAATTCCCTTCAACTAACCTGCAAACCAAACGATAGTTGGGCAAAACAAAGATGGCGTTTTTCTCGTCAAATTGCACTTGTACGTTATCTGAAATTTTTGACAATAGCGTCTTTAAGATAGAGGCAGGCTTTTTGGGAAGAATAAATTTTGAAGGTTGGGATACGGTTACGTCTCTTCTGGTGTAGCAGAGAAGTTTGTGAGCATCAGAGGCTACCAAGGTGGTCTGATGTTCATCCATATCAAAGAGAATCCCATTCATTACGGGACGCAACTCCTCTTCTGCGGTGGCGTAAAGACTGCGACTGATTCCCTCAAGCAAAACAGAGGCAGGTATCGAAATTTCGGTGTAACCATCTTGAAGTTGGGGAGGCTCCGGGTAGTCGTCTCCTGAAAGTCCGGGAAGGTGCGATTTTCCCTTTTCGGAAGAGATGTCAATCATCATACTCTCTTCATTTAAAGAGAACTCAATCGGTTGCTCCGGAAATTCCTTTAGCGAATCTGTCAAAAGTTTGAGAATGGCGACAGTCCCTTCTTTTTCAACATCTTGTACTTGAATAGATGCCTGTACGGTGGTCTCCAAATCGGAGGCGGTAATGGTTAGCGTGTTTCCCGATAGTTGAAAGAGAAAGTTGTCCAAAATGGACATACTGTTTTTGGAAGAGATTACGCGAGATATTGCCTGAAGAGGCGTAAGGAGTTCTGAGCTTGATACAACAAATTTCATCTGATTAATTTTTGAATGATTTATCACGCAAAGGTAGCAAAAAAAGAAAACAATCGACAAGTATGTACATTTTCTTTTAGGTAAAATTCCTCTTTTCCCAAGCGAGCAACCACTCCTTGCGAGGTAAGCCTCCACCATACCCAACCAATTTTCCATTAGCGCCTATCACCCTGTGGCAAGGTATGATAATAGAAATAGGGTTACGGTTGTTTGCCAATCCCACGGCACGACAGGCGCGCGGATTGCCAATGCGTGCAGCAACCTCGCCATAGGAGGCGGTGAAGCCAAAGGGAATGGTCATAAGTTCCCGCCACACCTTCAAATAGAAGGGGGATCCCGATAGTTCAAAGGGAAGGTCGAATTTACGCCTTATCCCCATAAAATATTGGTCAATTTGAGAGAGCGCCTCATCTAAAATGGAGGGAGCGTTGGGAGAAGCGTTCATAAAAGGGGAAGCAACAAAGTTTGCGCTAAGTACAGAACTTCTGTTGCAAGTGATGGCAAAAAGCCCGATGGGAGAGGGATAGTATCCGGTGTAGGTCGTATCCATTGTCTATTTGAATGTCCAAATTTGTTCCAAGCGCCTCAATTCAGCATAGTGGGTTGTGTCCACTTGATGAGGCACAATAGTGATATATTGTTGATTAAGGAGGTTAACATCCGTATCGATGGCGTGGGGTTCATCGTTCCGAAACTCTCCCGTCAGCCAATAGTAGGGAACGCCGTGGGGATCAATACGTTTTTCGAACTCTTTTATCCATGCGCCTTTTCCCTGTCGCGCCATTCGTATTCCTCTAATCTCCTCTTTAGGAAGTTCCGGAATATTAATATCTATAAAAATATCGGAAGAAGGGGGTTGTTTGAAAAATTGTTCTATAATCATTCTGCCATAGTGAATGGAGGCGCTAAAATCGGCGTCCGGATTATGCAATGTGGTCAAGGAGAAGGCAATGGAGGGAATCCCATACAAAAGTCCCTCGGTGGCAGCGCCAAGGGTACCCGAATAAAGTACGGCGGCAGAAGCGTTGGAACCATGATTGATCCCGGACAACAACAGATCGGGCACTTGGTCATGGAAAAGTTGGCTCATCCCCACCTTTACACAATCAACAGGCGTTCCCGTGCATACGTAGCACACAACTCCCTCTTCCCGTCGATGTTCATGTAACCGAATAGGTTTCTTGAAGGTAACGGCGCTGGACATACCCGATTGGGGCTCTTGGGGAGCAACAACCGTAATCACTCCATAGGGACGCGCCATCTCAATCAGGGAGTGAAGTCCCTTTGCAGCAATGCCGTCATCATTTGTGATGAATATGTTCTTTTTTATGTTCATTGAGCAAAGATACAGTTTTTAAATTTTATTACCTTTGCTTTTTTATTATTAAACATCACACATTTATTAAATTATTTAAAATGAGTAAGATTAAAGTAGGTATCAACGGCTTTGGGCGTATTGGACGCTTGGTGTTTCGTGCCGCTCTCGAAAGAGACGATATTCAAATTGTGGCAATCAACGATTTGCTGAATGCTGATTATATGGCTTATATGCTTCGTTACGACACAGTTCACGGAAAGTTTTCCGGTTCAATAGAGGTTAAAGAGGGCTCCTTAGTGGTAAACGGTCAATCGATTCGCGTTACTTCGGAAAAAGATCCCACCCACCTTGCCTGGGGCGACGTGGGCGTCCAATATGTAGTGGAGGCAACAGGCATCTTCCTCACCAAAGAGAAAGCGCAAGCCCATATTGACGCCGGCGCCAAAAGAGTGATTATGTCCGCTCCCTCCAAAGACGACACCCCCATGTATGTCTATGGGGTAAACCACAGGAAATATGGCGGCGAAGCAATCGTTTCTAACGCCTCATGCACCACCAACTGTTTGGCTCCCATCGTAAAAGTGTTGCACGATAATTTTGGATTTGTGGAGGGATTGATGACCACCGTACACGCTATTACCGCTACACAAAAAACGGTGGATGGTCCCTCTGCCAAAGATTGGCGCGGCGGTCGCGCAGCTGCATCAAATATCATCCCCTCTTCGACCGGCGCCGCCAAGGCGGTGGGCGTGGTGATTCCTGAAATGAAGGGCAAATTGACCGGTATGTCGTTCCGCGTGCCCACTGTAAACGTTTCGGTTGTTGACCTCACTTGTCGTTTGGAAAAGGACACTTCCTACGATGAGATTAAAGCCGCCATGAAGTATGCTTCCGAAAATGAGTTCAAAGGGATATTGGGCTATACTGATGATGCTGTGGTCTCCTCTGACTTTATTCACGACCCGCACACTTCCATCTTTGATGCCGGAGCAGGTATTCAATTAAATTCCCACTTTGTGAAGGTGGTGGCATGGTATGACAACGAGTGGGGTTATTCTTGCAAAATATTGGATATGATTGCATTTATGGAAGAAAAATAATATGATACGACCAAAAAAACGGAACAACAGGAGAAAGTGGCTTTGGCTTGCCGTGCTCTCTATAAGCCTGACGGCTTGCGTTGCAAATGATACGCCGTTGGCAAAGATAAACAACCTCATTACCAAAGTTAACTCTATTGACTTGACGCATTATCCGGCACCCTATGCCCATCAGGTTGCCCATGCACTCCAAAAGGCAAAAGAGTTGGCTACAGAAAGCGCTCCTGCCGATGACCAACTCAATGTGTCTCGATTGGAGTTGCAAGTCGCTTTTGATATGCTGACGGTTGACCTGCAAAAGGCGACCATTTTGGATTTGCACGACTTGGTTAAAGCCGGCAAACTCACCTATAAGGAGATTACACAAATGTACCTGAATCGAATCGAACTGTATGATTTTAACACTATCAAACTCAATTCGGTCAGGGTGCTTAACCCCAACGCGCTGGCAGATGCCCAAAAGTGCGACCGCGCCTTTGCTTCTAATCGGAACTTGGCTAAGGGAATGTTTGGCATACCGATATTGATAAAGGATAACGTAAACGTTACAGGTATGCCCACCACTGCCGGCTCGGTAGCATTGGCAGACAACTACGCTCCATACGACGCTCCCATTGTTGCCGGGTTAAAGGAAGCCGGCGCCGTTATTTTGGGCAAAACTAACCTGACGGAGTTTGCTAACTACATAGCGCTTAGGATGCCCACTGGTTTTTCTTCGTTGGGAGGTCAGGTACTGAATCCCTACAGACCCGCTCTGTTGCTGGGAGACACACTCCTGCTCAGACCCAGCGGTTCTTCGGCAGGATCCGGTGTGGCTTCTGCTGCTGCGCTATCCGCCATTACCATCGGTACCGAAACGTTCGGCTCTATACTCAGTCCTGCGTTCACAAATTCCATCGTGGGAATTAAACCCACGGTAGGTCTTATCAGCCGCTTCGGCATTATTCCCATCTCCTCCTCTCAGGATACGGGAGGTCCCATGGGGCGCAATGTAACAGACGTTGCAGTATTACTCAACATATTAGCCGGATACGACCCGAATGACGACGCTACCAAAGGTATTGAGGAAGCGGGGGTTACAAACGTAGATTATACCTTGAGCCTTAGATTGGGCAACTTGAAGGGGAAGCGAATTGGTTTGCTCGGTGTTCTTCCTGAAAATAATGTCGCATTTATACCGTTTCAACGAGCGCTACAGGCGTTACGGGATGCCGGAGCGGAGATTATAACCAAACCGGATGGTTCTGCATTGACCTATCTCAACCCAGCCAACCCCAACGCCAATCCTTCCTCGCCAAATACCATTGTTCTGGATTACGATTTTGCCAAAGATTTACCCGCCTATTTGTCAACTTTGGATAATAACTATCCCATCAAAACCCTCAAAGACATTATCAACTTCAACAACGAGTACATGAAAACCGACTCCACAGCCTTTCCCTTTGGACAGGCTGTCCTGCTCAGGTGCTCAGATATAGACCTTGAGGAAAAGAGAGAGCAATATTTGGCAGACCGCGAAAAAGATGTTCTCTATTCAAGAGATAACGGAATTGACTACCTGCTAAAAGAGTATCAATTAGATGGTCTTGTGGGCACCAGCCGCATCGGTAGTCCCACCAATGTTGGCGCAAAAGCGGGCTATCCCACCGTGAGTATCCCTCTTGCCAACCCGGGCGGAACCACAAACCCCACCAACATCACCTTTACGGGTACTGCTTACAGCGAAGCACAACTGATTGAATTTGCATACGTAGTGGAACAAGCAACCCATTTTCGCATCCCTCCCGGATTGGCAGAAAAGAGTTACCTGGGCGCCGCCATCTCTGCTGCTCAAGAGTTGTCCGATGCGGAACGAACACGTTTTCAAAAGATATACGACTCCGCATTTGCTGTCTATCACAGCAATTTTGCCTCCCAAGCCGACGTTGACCAAGCCGAAGCCACGCTACGCACTGCGCTGAAGTAGGTGTTGGCACTTCCGCTCGTATTAAATCAGGTGCGCTTTTGCGTATGCCTTTTTGTTACCCTAAAAAATAAAACCACCTGATTGTAAGGTGGTTTTATTTTGTGCCCGGAACAGTATTTGAAGTATGCAATATTATGGGGGAGGGGTAGTTTTGCGGTGGATTTTAATCTCGAATTTCGTCGCCACGTTTAAACCCAATGAGTGGGCGAGGTTTATCAATCTTAGGTGTCTTGACAGACAAGGCGCCGATAGCATCATAGATAGTTTCAAGTTCTTTACCTATATCCTCAGACAAGTTATTTATCGCCTCTATGTTTTCATTAATCGCCCCTGTATTGTCATCGGTTGCCCGCTCCAGTAATAATACCCGCTCCCTAAGCTGGGCAATCTCCACGGACTGGGAAGCACAGGCAAGGAGGTATTCACGAACAGCCACAAACGCTCGCATGATGTTGATATTTGCTTGAATGGCAATAGGGGAGTGTAATACGCCGGATAGCATAGCAATGCCATGTTCGGTAAAAGCAAAGGGTGGATATTTTGGGTATTTTCCCCGGTTGCCATTGATTTCTAAGGTGCCAAATTTGCACCTTAATCTTATTTTCAGCTCGTTATACTCTTCATTTGAGAGTTCAAACATGAAATCATCCGGGAATCGCTCCATATTTTGACGAACTGCACGTTTAAGGTATTTTGTTTCAACCTCATAGATTTCTGCCAGCACAAAATCGAGTATTACCTTACGCCCTCTAATCTCATAGATATTGTTTTGTAGTTCTCGCGGTTGCAGTTCCATGTTTCTATACTTTTTCAGCGGTTAAGTTTGATATCTACGCCTTTTGATTATTCAATCGACGTGGCAAAGTTAAAAAATTTTGTCTGATTGAAAGAATGTTATACCTTTAGCCTAAATTGATGCCGTGAAGCATTATTTTAAATGCAACGAAAGCCTTCCAGAAATGGGGGCTTTTTTAATGAGTTGTGCAAATAATGTTGTGCAACTCGCATAAAATAAAAACGCCAACAATTTAATTTATAAATTATTGACGTTTTTTATGGTGCCCGGAACAGGACTCGAACCTGCACAGCCTTGCGACCGCTAGTCCCTGAAACTAGT
>Ga0082212_10005991_pt1 | contig 16439 bp, 9 predicted proteins | sample TergutNt197P3_FD_71548 | JGI IMG/M metagenome (GOLD analysis project Ga0082212, IMG submission 71548) | Neocapritermes taracua P3 segment gut microbial communities from Petit-Saut dam, French Guiana - Nt197 P3 | ecosystem: Host-associated > Arthropoda: Insects > Digestive system > Gut ... | reverse complement strand
GCGACCGCAAGTATTCAGGATTCAGTATTCAGAAATCAGAATGCGGGTAACTTTTCGCTTCGCGAAAACTATTGAACAAAATTCTTGTTTTTTATTTACGAAACGAGTTCGTAAGCTACTAAGAAATTGTACCATGTTTGGCAAAAAAAATCAATGCCAATTTTTAAATCGTATACAGGTGAATTGACAAGCAAAGGAGTATTTGCTATACTTTGTTTATTGGCAAGGCTGAAAACGGATTTATCCGGACGGTTACGCCCACCTTCTGGAAAGGAGGTGGTATTATGGAGTTTGTGTACATAATTATCTTTATGATAACACTTATTGCACTAATCCGCTCTATAAAGAAAAAGTAATCGCTCCACCCGCCAAAGGTTAGCGATTACTTTTGTTAACCCCTAAGGCGTAACCGTTCGAGGCCTTGCCTTATTTCTGCATTTATTATATCGCTTTTTGGTGATGCTGTCAAGAATTTTTGAGGAGTTGTCTTTCCATATTTGTTTCTGGTAAAATTTGGTAAATCCTTAAGGTGAGTTCCACAGCAGACAAGAGTATGGAATTTATAGGTGCATTATACCAAGAGAATAACAAGAAAAGCCCTACTCCCTACCCCCTTGCGGCGCAGCCGCCATAGCGCAGATCCGCAAAATCAAAAGAGGCAGCTGTTCGCTTAATTTGCCGCTTCCGGTTTTTTGGGCTGCATCCGCTGCCAGCATCAGTTCCAAAATAGTGATCAGGTCCCGCCGGCGGAAGCTCCGGGCCGCGGCGCTGATTTTCCGGACTACAAAAGGAGGCAATCCTAAAGCCGCAGCCAGGTCGCCGGGGCTTTCTCCCCGGCTTAACATATCCTGCGCCAGCAGCAAATTGTGAAATTCCCGGGCAAGCAAAATCAAAATCCTTTGCTGGGCTTCTCCTTGCAGCAAAAGCTGATCCAGCAAGCTTTGGGATTTGAGGGCATTGCGGGCTGTGACCGCCTCCAGCAGCTCAAAGACCACCACCTGGCTGCCTTTGCTGACCAGGGTTTGGGCATCGTCAAGGGAAATCTGCTGACCCTGACTATAAAGGCAAAGTTTATCTGCCTCCAGGGCCAGGGTATGAAGGGAATTCCCCGCTGCAAAAACCAGGTATTCCAAAGCCGCCCGCTCCGCCTTTTTGCCGCCGGTGCGAAAACGCTGATTGAGCCAAGCCAGCAATTCCTCCTGGCGCAAATGGGGAAAATAGACCGCGCGGCCCTGTTTTTCAATGATTTTGACCAGCTTGCGCCGCTTATCTACACTGCCTGCCACTGTAAAAATAATGCTGAGGTCACCGGGGGGCTTTTGGCAAAAAGCCGCCAAAACCTCCAGCCCTTCACTGTCCTCCCCGGCCTTCTTCTTGCCCCCGGCAGCAAACCAGGGGGCATTCTTAACAATGATCAAGCGCCGCCCGCCCCCAAAAACAGGGGTACGGGCCGCCGCCAGCAAGTCCCCGACCGCCGCCTCATCCCCATCAAAAATAGCCAAGTTCCAGCCGTTTTGCTCCGGCAGCATAGCCCGGCTAAGCTCTCTCACCATCTCTTCCAGCAGATAATCTTCCTCACCGTAAAAAAGATAGAGAGGAGAGAAAAGTCCCAGGCTGATGCTTTTTTTTAGCTGATGCATATTAACCCCTTTTTCAATTCACAATTGTGAATTGTGAATTGTTCAAAACCCTTCTACCAAAAGCAGCTCTTCCTCTTTGTTACAAACCACCTCATACGCCCGGCCGTCGCTGAAGAAGCTGATCGAGCCCATTTGATCCGTGCGGTAAATGGGGACATTTTTCTTTTGCCAGTATTGCAGGACCGGGGCTCCGGGGTGGCCGAAGTGGTTGCCGGCTCCTACGGAGATCACTACGGCTTGGGGATTTACCTGTTCGTTGAAGTCTTCGTTGAAATTGTGCCGGCTGCCGTGATGGGGGAGTTTCAGTACCTCGGATTCCAGCTCGTCCCGGCTTAATTCCTGCATCCGGTTGATACCGACATCGCCGGTAAAGAGAAAATCCATATCCCGGTAGGATAGTTTAAGGACCAGGGAAGCATCATTCAGATTTTCCGGGGCGGGCTCGTCCCGGCCGGGGGAATAGACTGTAAGCCAGAGATCCGGCTCCAAAAGCAGTCTGTCTCCGCCTGCCAGAGGATATAAAACCGCATCCACAGATGCTATCAGGGCTTCCATTTCCTGCTGCAAGGGGTCCTCGCTGAAAATATTGGCTGCCGTCATCACCGTTTTTACCGGCATCAGCCGCAAAACCGCCAGCAAACCCCCGATATGATCGTCATGGGGATGGCTGTTGATCATCAAGTCGATTTGGCGGATGCCCCGGCTGTGCAAATAAGGGACGACGATATTTTCCCCCAGCCATTCCCTGTTATACATATTGCCGCCCCCGTCCAGGAGGATGGTTTTTTCTTCCGGAGTAATGATCAGGATCCCGTCCCCCTGGCCTACATCCAAAAAGGTCACTTCCAGCAGGGGTTGATTTTGATCGAGGAGTAGAGGCTGCACCAGTTGCTGCCCTATAGGCCAATGAAAAACCAGGACGGCGGAAATCAAGGCCAGGGGCAGCACGGTCTTGGGCAGTTTGGGCCTGATCGCGGCCAAAAAGGGGGCCAGGAGCAAAAAGAGATAATAAGTGACGATCAGCCAGGTTTGGGGCGGCGGTAAATAGCTGTAGGCAAGGGGCAGCTTCACAGCCAGCTCTACCCCGGCATAGGAGAGGCTGGTCAGCCCACCTGCGCATAATAGCGGTAAACTTGCCAAAAAAGGGCTGAATACAGCCAAAATAGCTCCCAGCAAAGACAGCATCACCACCAGACCTACGCTGGCTGCAAAAAGAGGGGAAACCAAAATGCTGATATAGGAAAAAACATTAAAATAGCAGATAACCAACGGCGCCGCGGCCAGAACGGCGGCAAAACAAGCGCTCAGGTTTTTACCGATCTTGCCCTTGCCGAAAAGCTGCTGAAAGCAAGGTCCCAAATAAATCAAGCCCAATACCGCGGCAAAAGAAATCTGAAAACCGGGATCAAAAAGCCATTCCGGATGCCACAGCAATAAAACAGCCCCGGTCAAACCCAGCGTATTATAGCTATCATTGGAAAAATCCAGGCAGGCAGCTAAAAGGGCTATCAAAGCCATAAGCGAGGAACGCAAGACCGAGGGCGTCAGACCGGTCAGAAATGCATAAAAGATAAGTATTCCGGCAGTAATGAAAAAACGCTGCCAGCGCAAATGCCTTCCCTGACCTATCAGCAAAGCAATAAAAAGCACCACATAGCCCACATGCAGGCCGGAGACGGCAAAAGCAGCAAAAATCCCGGACTGGCTGGCTGTTTGCTTGGTCAGGGCTGAAAGCCCCCCTTTTTCTCCTAAAAAAATGGCCCGGATCAGGGAGCTATGCCCCGCGGGCAGCTGGTCCAGGGCTTGTTCAAAATTATGTCTGAGGCCGCTGACCAAACGCAAAAACCAATTGCCCCGGCGGCCGGTTTTGCTGATTTGGGAGCCGAAATCGCTGGCAATTGTGGCTTTTACTCCCTGACGGTCCAGATATTCCCCATAATCGAAAGAGTTGGCATTGGCATAGAAAGAAGGTTTGCCTACTTTGCCGGAAAATTCCAGCAAATCTCCGTAAAAAATCTCCTGATCATCCCCGCCCGTCACCAAAACCTCCTGTTTGAGGGCGGGTTCATCATTTACTTCTAATAGGCGTAAACGGAAGCTATAGCGGCCTTCTTCATCAGGGCGGGCATTTTCGAGGGCCATACCCTTGACCAGCAGAGCCGTATCCGGCGCCCAGGGGAAGGGGAACTGTCTTGCCTGATAGATATTCCAGGTCAAAAGACCGGCCAGCAAGGCCAAAGGCAGCAGCAAGAGGTATCTTTGCCGCTTTTTGCTTAAAACAAGCGGCAGGAGGGAAAAAGCAAAAATCCCGGCTAAAAGGGCCAGGGAAAGGGAATAGCGGGCAGCCAGCCCGATCCCCAGGGCCAAAAGAGAGGCCAGATAAAGAAAAGGCCGGGCCAGGAATTCTTCAGTCAACCGTGATATCATTTTTGATTTTCTCTAAGGTGGCTGTGCCGATGCCGGAGACTTTGGTCAGATCTTCGATACGGCCAAAAGAGCCGTGTTCTTCCCGATAATTGATAATAGCCTGAGCTTTGGCCGGACCAATGCCGCTGAGACTTTGCAGCTCTGCGGCGCTCGCTTTATTGATATTGACTTTGCTGTTGCCGATTGCCGGGGCGCCGCCGTTGTTATTAGCGCTGCCGCCACCGGAATTGCTGCTTTGTCCGATTGCAGCGATTTCTCCTTCATCCTGGCCCTGGAAGGGAATATAAATAGCTTCGCCGTCAAGCAAGGTCCGGGCTAGATTCACTTTGTCCAGATTTGCTTCCGGCAAGGCCCGGGCGATGATCAGGGCATCATTGAGACGGCTGCCTTCCGGCAGGCTGATCACCCCGGGATTTTCCACTGCCCCTTTGATATCCACCACCATCAGGGGTTTTTCTTCGGCAAGAGCAGCCGGGGCAGCCTCCTTTTCATCTGAGGGATCCTCTTCTCTCTCAGCGTGAGCCAGGGTCAGCCCTCCCTGATTCAAAAATCCGGCCTCAACCGGAGGCGGATCGTTCCGGCCCAGATACTGGCCGTATTTCAAAGCCCCGCCCAAGAGCAAAGCCAGCAAAACAAGAAAAATAATGATCTGATTCCGACTGACCCTCACAACTTGCAACTCCTTCTACACCCTACTCCCTACCCCAGATAAACTGGAAAAGCATTCAAAAACAAATTAGACACGGATTTACACGGATTAAAAACGGATTAGCACGGATTTTTTTATTATAAAAAGTATTGAATTATTTTTATCTTTTCTTCAAAGCAACAGCACCTAAGTTTCTCATATCCTAACCCGGACAAGCCGGAGCTTTGAGCTTTGAGTCTTGAGTTTTGAGTGGGAATACGAAGGTACAAAAATTTTGCCATTTTGCGCAGAATTTCGGGAGTAAGTGCCTAATCCCCCGCGGCGAAGCCGCTGGCGTAATTATCGAAATACCCCTGTATCAACACTATCGGAGTGCCCTTGTCGCCGCTGCCGCTGGTAAGGTCGCAGAGCGAACCCAAGAGATCGGTGATGCGGCGCGGTGTTGTCCCCTGGGCGTCCATTTTTCCGGTCAAATCTTCCCCTTTGCCGTGGATATATTGACGGATAGCTGACTGCAATTCTGCGCCGCTTAGATCCGCAAAATTATTGTCGGCCAGATATTTCAGTTTCACCTCATTGGGCGTGCCGCCTAGCCCTGCCGTATAGGCGGGGGATACCACCGGGTCGGCCAATTCCCAGATTTGCCCTACCGGGTCCTTAAAAGCGCCGTCGCCGTATACCATTACCTCTATTTGAGATCCGGTGCGGCGCCGTAATTCTTTTTGGACCTCTTCCACGAAAGTCTGGCAATTATTGGGAAATAGCTTCACCGTATTCTCCGTAGCCAGGTTGGCGCCCAAAAGCCCATAAATACTATTGTAGCCGCTGCCGTCTACCGGCGAGTTCAATATATCCGTAAGCAAACATACCTGATCTGCTCCCGCCTCTTGCAGCAAGCGTTTGCTGCGCTCGCGGCTATGGATATCACAGCACAGCACTTGCCGGGTATAGGGGAGGATAGCGCGCGGATCATTGGCAAAAATTATCTCGGCGCAAGCACCCGCATTGCAGATAAGTTCCTCATAATAGGTCACATAATCTATGCCGGTAAAAAGATGTTTGGCCTTGCCGAACATCTCGCGGTAATGCTCTAATGTCAGTACCTGATGCTGCGGATCCAATCCGGCTGCGTCCAGCGTTTCCCAGCTTATCAGCTGATTACCAACTTCATCGGCGGGATATTTCAGCAGCAATACGATTTTTTGCGCCCCTTGGGCAATGCCGCGCAGGCAGACAGAAAAGCGGTTGCGGCTCAAGATGGGAAAAACCAGGCCGATGCTTGTCCCGCCCAGCTTGTCCCGCACGTCGGCGGCTATTTGTTCTACTGTGGCATAATTGCCTTGGGCGCGCGCGACAACTGCTTCAGTAACAGCAACCACGTCGCGGTCACCCAGCCGAAAACCTTCCGCCTGCGCTGCTCCAAGCAGCGTATCCACCACAATTTGCGCCAAATCGTCACCCGACCGAATGATCGGTGCCCGGATACCGCGCACCACCGTACCTAAATGCCGCCCCATATGCTACCCCCTAGTTATTGATCTAGTACCATGTGTCAACTAACGCGATCTTTCGATCGCAAGTATTCAGGATTCAGGATTCAGAAATCAGTTCTAACGTCATCCCGGACTTGATCCGGGATCCCCTGCTTGCCTCCGGGAGATTCCGGGTCAAGCCAAAAATGACGGAAAAGCGAAAGTGTATGGTTTTAGATATCAGAGCCTGCCAGGTATACAGAAAGCTGGAGTTTTTGTTGGGGAATTTTGTTCACACCACTGAAATAATATCAGTTATTGTCGGATTTGTCAATCTAAAAATCGAATTCCGGCTTGTCAGTATGAGCATTCCGTGCTAAAATATAAACTATGAATCAGCGTAATATCCGTCTTATTCTTCAATATGATGGCACCGATTATATCGGCTGGCAGCGGCAGCCGGCTTACCGGGGTTGCAGTATTCAGGAAACTGTGGAAAAAGCCCTGGCCCGTACCCTTTACCATCCGGTCAGCCTGGATGCTTCCGGGCGCACCGATGCCGGGGTCCATGCTTTTGCCCAGGTGGCAAATTTTCGCACGGAAAACCCTATTCCCTGTCCGGGCCTATTTCTCTCCCTCAATCATTTGTTGCCCCCGGATATTCTGGTTCGTGAGGTAAGTGAGGCAGAACCGGATTTTCATGCCCGTCTCCTGGCCCGGGCCAAAACATACCGCTATTGCCTTTGCCAGGGGCGCCTGCCTTTATGGGACCGGCGCTGGGCCTGGGATCTGGGCAAAAAACTGGACCTGGAGCTTATGCAAAAAGCCGCCGTCTCTTTTATTGGCGAGCATGATTTTCGCTCCTTTACCGTAAGCTCCTGCCGGGCCAAAAGCTTTTCCCGGCGGATCGAGAGTATCAGGATCTGGAAACCGGAAGAGGATAAAAACGAAATGCCCTGGAAAATATTTCCAGGGACTCTCTTAATAGAAGTGACCGGCAGCGGTTTTTTGCAAAAAATGGTAAGACTGATGGTGGCCCGCCTGGTAGCAATAGGCAAAAAAGAACTGCCCCCGGAAGCCATAGCAGAGTATTTGGCAGGAAAAAGACAAACGCCGGCGCCCCCGGCGCCACCCCAAGGATTGATGCTCTGGGAAGTTAGATATTAGGTTTACAAAATGGATATAAGGAGAAGAAAGTATTGGAAATAGCGGGTTTATTTGCATTGAATTTTGTGAAAATTCTTATTGACAAATATGCTTAGAGGCGGTATTATAATACTATCTATCCAGTTACTTAGTATTCTGTAAAATTAAAAAACTGAGCAAGGGGAATAGTAAGTTGATCAAGACCTGCTTGCGGCCATAATGCCGGGACAGGCTGTTTTGCATTACTGTTTTATTTGTTCAAAAAGGAGGTGGGAAGGCTCCAACGGTATTGGAGCTGATATAGAATTCAGGCGCTCTGAGAGTTCCGCCTACACATTTTGGGGGTAAGCGGCAAAGTGTCTGAACGGTTCGGGCAAGTTATTTTGAAACAAAATTTTTAAGGAGGGTATTATTACATATGAACAAAAGATTAGCTATTATTCTTGCTGTTTCCTTAGCTTTAGTCCTGGCTTTCTCGGCTATTGCTTCCGCCGAGTATGTCAAAGGCTTTGACAAAAACCTGGAATTGGTTCCCGGCTGGGTTGGAGTAGACGCCCAGGGTCTGCCCACCACCATGCCTGTCTTCCAGTATGGCACCTCGTCACCTACAGTCATTAACGAACGTGTTTTTGTCGAAGTCCCCTGCGACACCGACCGCGACGGCAAACGTGACCGGATTTCTCTCTGGATTCGCCGCCCTGTTACTCCAGACGGCTTCCTTTGCCCGGTGGTCATGGAATTCAGCCCCTACCATGCCGGCACCGTCACCTTTAGCCGGACCGGCAACGCCACCAGTGCCATGCGTACCAGCACCGACCCCCATGTTATGGCTCTGGTTGAAACATTCAGATATAAATCAAACTATCTCGTAGAACTGAAAGCAGATAACCCCGACACCACCCATTTAACATATGACGATATCAGATATAAAGGCCCGGAAGCCTGGAATTGGCCTTGGGATAATCAAGATGCTTTTGCAATCGACAGCTGGTATACCGGTGTGGTCAAGGGCACCGTTCCCGCCGCCACCGTTCCCACCGGCATCGGCACACCTACCAGCACCGGAGCTTGGCTGAATGGCTCTACCACTGTTGCCCATCCCGCCAGATGGAATCATTACATTGTGCGTGGCTATGCCATGGTTTTTGGCCAATTACTGGGTAACCGAGACTGCGAAGGCATCACCAACAGCCAGCACGTGGAAGAGTGGCTTTCCGCTGCTGCCGCTTGCGCCTGGCTAGCCGGCGATGCTAAAGGCTATACTACCCGTGACGGTACGGTAGAAGCGATAGCCACCTGGGCCAACGGTCATGTGGCCTTAGACGGTACTTCCTATCCCGGCACCACCCCGACTTTGGCCGCGATGGCCGGCGTTCCCGGCATCAAAGCTATTATGCCCGAAGCCCATGTCGCCAGCTGGTATGAGTATTACCGTTCCGGCGGCGCCCTCCACGGCCCTGAAGGTTATGGCGGTGAGGACATGAACCTTCACTCCTCCTTCAACTTCAGCCGCATTAACGCTGATTCTGCCACTGCTGGCTCTATTCCCCCGGTAGCCGGTCCCCTCTTCCCCAAAGTCACCGCTCAGGAAGCTTATGTGGAAACTCAGTTTTATATGATGGAAAAACAAGACCGGGATACCGCCGACTATAACACCGAATGGGATCATCGTAATCTGACCCGCGCCTATGGAAAAATCGCTGACGACGTGGGTATACTCCAAACCAACGGCCAGCAAGACTGGAACGTTATGCCCAGGCATGCCTATCAGGCCTTGCAGGCCTTCCGCGACAAATGGGCAGGTGCTCAAGAAGGAACCTACGGTACCCACAAACTGGTATCCGGTCTTTCCAAGCACGCCAGCCAAGGCACACGCCTGGTTATGGGTAAGGACGGTGTGAACCGCGGTGTGCGGAAATGGTACTTGATGTTCCTTGACCATTATTTGCTAGGCTTGGATAACCAAGTTGATGAATTAATGTATGATGTCAACATAGCCAACAGCATGACTGGTGTTATGGAAGGTTTTGACTATGACACCTCTGTTGAAGAGCGCGGCACCATCATCCCCGGTGCCCACTATCAAAGGATTTATCTGGCCTCTGGCCCCGAAGGCAAAGCCGGCCGCCTTTCCTACACTATGCCCCAAGCTAAGGTGGAGCATTTCACTGATTTGACCCTTGCCGGTCAGATCAACGCTCCTCAACATCCGGGCGCTCCTGCCAGGCCTACCACTGTCGCCCCCGAAGACAGCGGCCAAGGCAACAGAACACCTTCTACTGCTCAAATCAACTATTGTGATGACCGCGTTGTCGGCATCAACCGCACTACCACCAACTTTACCCCCTACGCTTCTCTTATTGAGTGCGTTGACAGATCAGTTGATGGTCGTTTGATGTATATCTCCGAACCTCTTGCAGAAGACATGGTGCTGAGCGGCACCCCTGTTGTTCACCTCAACGCTGCCCCCACTAAAAAAACCGGCAACCTTTCCGTTGCTTTGCTGGAAATCGGCAGAATCCCCCGTGTCGCCGTCCGCATCGAATCTGTCAATACCACCATCAGCTCCAGTGGATCCATCTCAGTCACAACATTCCCGACTGAAAACGGTGCCGCCTCTGAATCCGCCACCACCTACGGGAGAACTACCTCCGGCGGTGGCACTACCGGATATCCCTCCCGTGCCAGGGTCGGTATCGGCAGCGCCAGCAACTTTAAATATGTCACCTGGGGCCATACCGATCCCCAGAACCCCAGTTATGACGGGAAAGCCTGGTTCGATGTTCCCGAGCAAAACTATACTCCTAACTATTACTTCCAAACCACGGATCTTGTGCCTGGCCAATACTACAATTATGTTGTGGAAATGAACCCCTATAACTATGTCTTTGAAGCAGGTACGCGTATCGCCATCTTGGTCTATGGTACCGATATCATGGCTAGCTCCAATCTGGACGAAGCGAGCACCGGCGGATTTGATGTGCAGTTGGGCGCTGGCTCCTATATTGATATTCCTTTGAAGGTTGTCGAAGCGGAAGAACCTGTAACCATCGAAGTGGCTGATGTTTTGGCTTCACCCGGCGGCACTGTGGATGTAACCTACAGCATCAAAGGCAATGATTTCGGTTTCACCAACCTGGATCTGAAGATACCTTATAACAGCGCTGTCTATACCCCTGTCGGAGTTACAGCCTCCTCTCTCCTGTCTACACCTTACTTTGTCTTCAATCCTACCTATGCTGCCGACACAATGAGGGTTGCCTTTGCCTCCGATGATAATATTCTCGGCAATGACGTCCTCTTCACCGTAAAATACCAAGTAGCAGCCGGCGCTCCCGGTACCGGGGACTTCCCGCTGAATGTTGAGCCGGTGAAATTGCAGTATGAAGGCTTTATGGACAAACTGGTTGATTTAGATGTCGCCGTCAAACCCGGAACCTTGGTCATCGGCCTCCTGGGCGATGTCAATGCTGACGGTTTCGTCACCCCCGAAGATGCCATGCTGATCCTGCAAATGGTTGTAGGCCTGATCGACTGGACTCCCAGAGCCCTGCTCCTGGGCGACATCAACGGCGACGGCAAAGTTGACACCACCGATGCTGCTTTGATTCTGCGTATGGTCGTTGGCGGCTGACGAACAATTGACAATTGACAATTGACGATTGACAATTACTTGTTGCCGGATGTTTTTGAAGTAAATATGTAACCTAAAGGGGCTGTTGAAATCGGACATTTCAACAGCCCCTTTGAATGTTTTCTATTTAGTCCTTTGCTACCCAGCGGCCGCTTTGTTTTGAGCCCTCGCGTTCAAGCAAACCTCTTTCTTTTAATGATGTTATCACAACTTGAACAGAACGCCTTGATTTCCCAATAGCATTAGCTGTTTCAACTTGTGTTGCCAAGGGATGTTCCTTTAAATATTCCAGCACCATGTCTTCAAGTAAAGCGTAATTGCGCTTTGTTTGCGCTTTGTTTTGCGCTTTGTTTTGCGCTTTGTTTTGCGCTTTGATTGATAGTTTTAAAATTGTTCTATCAGGTCCGAATTGTTCTGTATATATAGGGGCTTTCCATTCCTGTTCTTTCCAGGCGTGATAGATAAGCGGAACTCCACTTCCGGAACGCTCGCCAATATCAATCAGATTGAACATCTTTATAATGACAGAGTTTCGAGGAGATGATATGCCGCCGCTTAATGCTTCATTTAGGCTGACCCGGAAGCTACCCGGGTTTTCTATGACGATCTCATCAAGATGGTTGCGGATAACAATGCCCCTTGTGCCGTAAAAATCAGCGTTGATAAGACAATTCGCCAATGCTTCGCGCAGAGCCTTATGCACTAGGGTATCATCAAGACGGTCACGCCCATTTTTCATCATGAACGGGGTTTTGATATTCGGATTTTGGATAAGACTGTTATAAGTCTTATAGAAAAAGTCATAGAGGTTGCCGCTCCACTCGCCGGAGGAAGATGTCATCCTATCCGTCCAACGCACGTCTGCATCATAAAGCTCCTGATAATCAAGAAAATATTGCGGATATTCTCTCGTGATTTCATATTCAAATCCGAACATTAAAAGACCGGCGGCAGTCGGATGCCGTTTATCGTCTTCGCCAATGCCTATTGCACCCAGTTTTTGCAAAAATTCTACATCTTCCAAATCCCCCCAAACGTGACCGGGGCGGGTAATTTTCATGCGTTTCCGATAACGTTGCAGGCTGTCATAGTCAAATGCTGTAAGCGGCATTTTTTCCAGTACGAGCATATCTTGTGTCTTATCACCTTTGTCACGGATCATTCCCTCGACTACTTCGCGGGTACAACGGTAATCGCCTTCGCCATCCCTGCGGTAAGTTTCAGCATAAGGTTTTTCGTTCAGAAAAATGGGCTTAAGAGCCCTGTCGGCACGGGGGATCTCAATTACGATAATACTTTCGTTGCCAACGGTTTCAATGCGGACGTGTTTATTTAATAAAATATTTAAGTTGACTTTTTGAGAATTATTGACTGCACTCCAAAAGTCGGCAACAAGCTTTTCAGGATCATTCAGGCCTGCAGCGACTAACTTCTTATCAATCGTTTCCTCAACACCAAGCAATATTACGCCGCCGTTGGTGTTAGCGAAGGAAGAATAAGTAGCCCAAAGACTATTTGGCAACCCACCGGCGGCTTTCTTGGCTTCAAGTCGGTTACCCTCCCGATAGTTACCAAGCTCATTTAGATTCAACATTGTTTTTCACCCCTATACTATCAGGCATAATTTTTATAATATTGTCAATATCTCAGCCAAACAGATACCTAATTATAACTATGCTTTTAGGAGAAAGTCAAGCTTTTTAAAAGGATAACTCCTATTTTTTATAGGAAAAAGGAGCAGCTTTAATCCTGCGTATGGTTGTTGAAGGTTGAGCCGGTTGCTTTAATGGACAATTGTCAATAGATAATGGATAATCTGTACTAGCAAGGGGCTGTCTCGCAATGGATTTGCCAATCCAAAGTGCGACAGCCCCTTTTTCTTTTTATTTTCACGTTAATAACAGAAAAACAACAAAAATAGATGGGTTTAAGATAATCGATAGCGAAAAATCATAGACAATAGTTTTATTTGTCAAATCATGCTACTATTTTGTTATTGACACAAGTAATGGGGATGTGATATATTTATTTATAGATAGGAGGTGGTAATATATGACATAAATATATATATATTCCATTTATAGACCCAAAAAATAAAAATTATTGAAAGGCAGGTATTTACTAAATGAAAAAAACTCGTGTATCCTTATTTATTTTTGCTCTTTTTGCCATTACTATCTTTGCATTCGGTTTAACTGCTTCAGGCCAGTCAATTGGAGTACCAAGCAGTACACCGGATATGCTTTATACTAAAGCAGAAGGTTATGTGCCAGGCCAACTCCTCGTTGGAATGGAATATGCAATACCTTTAAGTACTAGCGATAACACTCCAAACAGTGCCCCCTTTGCCCTATTCCCGGATGTAGAGATTGTTTCGATCAGAGACTTAACCGATGTTTCCGATATTTTGCCTGATAGCGTAAGTGGAGGAAATAACCCCGTTGCAACCAATGAGTTCAATACATACAATGGCAGACAAATACTCCTAGTAGAGCTAGACTCAAACAGTGAAACGGATATGTTGGAAGCAATTAGGGTTTTGGAAGAAAATCCGCTTGTCGCATACGCCGAGTTTAACTTTATTGGATCCGCCTACACGTTACCTAGAAAAGAACCTAATGATCCAGGCTTCCCAATGCTTTGGGGGATGGATAAGATAATGGCACCAGAAGCATGGTATTTATGTACTGGAAGTGATTGGAACTCACAGGAAAACAGCTATGAGGTTATGGTGGGGGTAATGGACACCGGTGTAGATTATACACATCCCGATCTTGGTAATGTCGATCTTGTGCGGGGTCGTAATTTCTGCCCGGGTGAAAATTATTTAGATCCAATGGATGATTACGGCCATGGAACTCATGTATCAGGAACTATTGGTGCAGTAGGAGACAACGATGAAGGTGTTGTAGGCGTATCATGGGAAGTAACCATTGTCCCATTAAAAATCTGGAAATATGGCTACGGAAGCGAAGCTGAGCTCATCAGAGCGATAGTCTACTCTGAATGCATCAGCATACCTATTCTTAATCTTAGCGGAGGTTGGGTCAGTGCCTCCCATATTTTCGATCCCCAGGCTATGAAAGACGCTGTGGAAGCCTATAGCGGTCTTCTAGTAGCTTCTGCTGGTAACTTTGGAAATGATAATGATAATCTAGAATCTCCTTTTACATCTTATCCCGCATCTTTGGATTGTGACAACATTATTTCTGTAGCTGCTTCTTATTATGACGATGAGCTTTGTGGTTTTTCCAGTTATGGAGCAGAAACGGTAGACCTGGCTGCGCCTGGTGATAACATATGGAGTACGGTGCCTTATTGGTACAATCTTTGGTCTTACTACGATTACATGGGAGGCACCTCTATGGCTGCTCCCCATGTGGCTGGTACAGCAGCACTTGTGAAAGCCTACGGCTTGGAACTTGGCAAAAGCCTATCCACAGCGGATATCAAGGAAGCCATTTTAGACAGTGTAGATCACAGTGCGTACCTTGAAGAGCTTGTACTCACAGAGGGGCGCCTGAATACCTACGAAGCCCTTAAGCACGTTGACCCTCCCTTCGTTACCCTTACGTATGATGCAAACGGTGGAATTGGTGCTCCACCTCCCCAGATGGAAGATTCTGGAATAGTATCTATTAGCATGTTAGAACCTGAAAGAAACGGTTGTGATTTTTTGGGTTGGGCAACTAGTCCTGATTTGACAAACCCCATATATCCGCCGGGTGGAACAATTGAAATTTATTCCGATACAACCCTATATGCAGTATGGCAAGGTATCATGGAAGTTTATCCTATCGGGATAGATGGTAATGAGGAGCAATTTTTTGTAGGTTTTGACTTGTGCCTAGTAGAACCTGAGTTGGGAAACTATAGTATCCATAGTGACCTTATTATTTACCATGGCCTGAGTGTGGCCACACTAAACACCTTTTTTGATATAGAGACTGGTGGCTCGGTGTTACTTCCTTTTGTTCTTGATGATAATGTGGATTTTGCTATTGGTCCGCATTTTCAATATTTGCTAAACGTTGATATTATTAATATCAATACATCGCAACCTGCATACAGCTTCAGCTACGATAATCGATACTAATGCTAATCTGAGCAGACTTAAAAGGGTGCTTAATTAAACTCCATATAAGAAGTGCCATTGAAATAACCAATGAATGGCACTTCTTAATATGCTCTTTAGCAATATTGGCGACGATAGTATGATTGACAGCACCTACTTCGCTCTGATTCTACGTATTATTGTTTGAGGCTAGAAGTAGTTGTCGGTTGCCAGACATTTTTGAAGTAAATCTATAAACTGAATAGAGGAGGCCTTTTGGCCTTCTTTATTTGTAGAGTGTATAAATGGCTAGTTAGTTGTGGAAAAAAGATATGAATTTGGGGTATTTTTCTAATTCATGATTTTATTGACAGCAACCATTAAAAATGGTAGGATTAGTATTAGACAACCCCTGTATCATATCAATTTCTCGGTAACTTTTTGGGAATGGAGCAAAGGGAAGAGAAAGTTCCTCTGTTAAATAAGGAGGTGATGAGGCTCCGGATGGCCTGGGCTTTGGGTACTCTTTAGGTGTTGCTGGGCTTTTGTTGCATATTTGAAACAGACAGAATGCCTGGCTCGTCGTGTTGGAAAAATTTACCTAATGATTATAATATTGAAGGAGGGTATTTTTCGTATGAACAAAAGACTCAGTATTATTCTCGTCATCGCTTTAGCCTTGGTCTTTGCCGTTTCTGTTGCCGCTTCTGCGGAAGATGGCTGGGATAACGGCAGAGAAAGCAATCTGACCCTGTATCCTAACTGGATCGCCGTGGACTCTCAGGGCGACCTCACTACCCAGCCAATTTTTAACTATAGCACTTCCGGCTATATCAATGAGGCAGTTTGGGTCGAGCTTCCTTGTGACACCGACCGTGACGGCATTCGTGACCGGATCTCTGTTTATATCCGCCGCCCCGTCACCTTGGCAGGCTTCAAATGCCCCGCTGTTATGGAGCTTAGCCCCTATCATACCTCTAATATCGGCTATAGCCGGATGAGCGCTTACATCAACAGTTCCGACCCTCACCTCAGGGGTATGGCGGAAACCTTCAGATATCATGACAACTATCCAATCACCCAACCCATTAACCCCGACACTACTCATCTTACATATAACGATATCAAGTATAAAGGTACCGAAGCATGGGATCCTATCTGGTGGCAGAGTGGAGCATTTACGGTTGATAGCTGGTATACCGATCCGGTTCCCGCTTCTACTGTTTCCAGCAGTGTAGCTGCCACAGGTCCCACCACTCCCACCAATGCAATTGCCCGGCACCAGCAGTTTTTCGTCCGTGGCTATGCGCTGATGTATGCCCAATTGCTGGGATCCGGTAACTGCACCGGTATCACCAGCAGCTTGCATGTGGAAGAATGGCTCTGCGGCGCCGCAATTGCCCAGTGGCTGCGGGGC
>Ga0082212_10005990_pt1 | contig 16441 bp, 18 predicted proteins | sample TergutNt197P3_FD_71548 | JGI IMG/M metagenome (GOLD analysis project Ga0082212, IMG submission 71548) | Neocapritermes taracua P3 segment gut microbial communities from Petit-Saut dam, French Guiana - Nt197 P3 | ecosystem: Host-associated > Arthropoda: Insects > Digestive system > Gut ... | reverse complement strand
ATATAATTTAGCAGACGAAAATGTAACGCGTTTTACCTATATAGCCAAAACCATCCAGGAAGTTGTGATCCAGGAAATTGAGGAAACCGATGAGGCGCTGGTCATTGATTACGGTACTTCCAATACTACTGCCGGAACCTACTTAGACGGTAATATCAACCCGGTATGGTTCTATTCCGACGAAATGTGTCAGTACGACCCGGATTCTTCAACGCGTCACGCCCAGTGTCGCGGCTGCGGGCGTTGCGCCCTCTGCCCCAGTGTGATTGCGGTCAAGGAATGCGACGGCGCGATAGTAGAGCTGTTATTTGGTCATGAAGCTTTAGACCGCATGCCAATGGCCCGCAACAGCATCTTTTTTGACACAAAACGCTGGGTAAATGATTATAACGAAATGATCGAGGTCAAGGATTTAAGCGGCAATACCTCGTCCATTCTTCGTAGCGACATTATTAGACAATTTATTAAACATGTGGTGCATACAGCGGAGCAGCAAAACAAGGCGCGCTATAAGAATATCTGCTTTATCAGCCCGGTCAAGCAAAAGGCTATGTCCATTCACATGTACAAAAATATATTGCGAGACTATAATGTGGAAGAAAAAGACGCTATAGACGAGGCCGTGGCCGTAATATATAATTCTGTGGCTTCCTTAGTAGATAATTTGGAGTATGAAAACGGCTATGAAAGAAGTGTTTTGCTCATAGATTGCGGCGGTTCTACAAGCGACATGGTGAAATGCAATTATGTGATAAATCATCAGAAAAAGCACAGTGATATTGATATACAGGTAGGTTATGCTAACGGCGATACTAATTTTGGCGGCAATAATCTTACCTACCGCATCATGCAGTATCTAAAAATCAAGTTGGCCCATTATTATAGAAAAAAGCCATTGCCCGGTATTGACGATCTGTTGAATATTTCCTTCTATGATATTTTCGATTTTATCGATAACTCCGGCATAAAAAAGATATACGAAACTTTTGAGGAAGCTTATCAAAAAGCAGGGCGCTATATCCCTACCAATTTTAGTGATTATATCAACGATGCCGAAACAGTATACTTTAATGTGCGTGGGAACTTCTATTTTCTATGGAATTTAGCGGAGCGGATGAAAATTGATTTATATAGCAGTTCCGGCGCTTACGAATTCACCTTTGAAAGCTTGAAAGCCAGCAGAAGCCTGTATATGCTTTCTGTGAGAAATGAAAAGGGCTCCTTCACAACCTACACCCAATGCCCGCCCCTGCGGTTTTTGCGCGATGAGATCAACATGTTGCTGAAGCCGGAAATATATAACTTGCTGAAAAAGTTCATTGAGCCCTACTACAAAGAAGATGAAACCATGAGCGATATCACGAATATCATGCTTTCCGGCCAGACAACCAAGATCGATCTGTTCCGGGATGTACTGAAAGAATACATAGCAGGCCATAAGACGCGCGCGCCTTTTGAGCATAGCTACGCCAAGAAACTAAAATGTATCAAAGGCGCTGTCGCCTATCACGGCGCCAAAGCCATCGGCCGCATCCGCCCCAGTATTGAATATGAATCGGCTATTGTGCCATATTATCTTACGGTGGAAACTTTTAACGAAGAAAAAGAAAAAACTCTCATAACACAAGGTCAGTTGCTCACGGATGTTTATTCGTATATCGACCGCACTTATGAAACAAAATTAATCATATTTGAATTAAAAGATCACGACAGAGAAATTTTACAGACCTTAAAGTTTAACCTGAATAAAGAGGATTATAGCAAAACTGATTATCATAAGCTTTTGGAGAATCATACCTGGCTGAAACAGGGGGATATAGACCGCATTGAGGATGGCGAATTGCGTTTGTTTGTATTCAGCAACGATGAAAGCTGGGGATTCAAATGGCTTGGCGTCGCCAATTACTACGGCGAGCTGTTTAGCTGCGAAGAGCGCTTTGTGCCCTTCGAAAGCACCGCCTGGGAGTTGAACTTTTTTGACGGTTCGAGGTAAAGGCGGGCTACGTCTGCCAGAGGCCAGAAGCCAGATGACAGAAGCCAGAAAAATGATTTGTAGGGCGCGATGCCCTCATCGCGCCGCTGAGGGGTAGACATAGATGCGAAACGGAATATTTCCGGTTTTTACCAGGCGGGCTACGCCCGCCAGAGGCCAGAAGCCAGATGACAGAAGCCAGAAAAATGATTTGTAGGGCGCGATGCCCTCATCGCGCCGCTGAGGAGTAGACATAGATGCGAAATGGGATCTTTCCGGTTTTTACTAAGGGACGGGTTTTAAAGAAAGAGAGTATTGAATATCTGCGGGATTTTCCTCTTGATTTGGCTACTTTAGCCTGGGAAGACTATTCAGACGGGGTATTATTTGGGTTTTCTGTGAGTTGCCAGGACGGTTGTATACATATTGCCAAAGGCGCTCTTAAATATCGGGGTATTATTATTATCGTGCCGGAAAACTCTGTTGAGATAGAAGAGTTTGGAGAATTGCTGCATATTAAGCTTGTGATAGGCGAGTATAGCCAAACAGAGGATTATCTGTTTTGCCCCATAGAGGTTAAGATTTCTAAGCGCGAGGCTACGGCGGAAAATGAGCTGGAATTGGGCCGGTTTTGCCTGAACCCGGGAGCGGTTCTGCGCTGTAAATACGATTCCTTTTCCGACTTGCGCACGCCGGAAAATACTCTCGATATTACACGTGTATCCTACGCAGGTATAGATACGCCGACCTTACATCCCCGCGTATTGCATGAATATGCCCGCGCTTTGATGGAGGCTTCAAATGATACGGTGGATATTTCCTTCGCGCTTGTGTGCTTTAACGCGGCTGTTGTTCATAAAGTCAGCATACAGTGGTATATTGCCAAAAGAAACAATGTTCAGTATGAGGAATATACATTGCCTGCGCTTTATGAGAAACTGTTAGGGATGCTGCCGCAGCAGGGACTGAAGGAGAGGGCGAGAAGGCCAAGAGGGAAAGGGCCGGCGATTGACTGAGAGTTGACAATATACAAAAGATGGAAATGTGGATTTTTGAAGAGATAATTAATAAGGTATAAACTTTCAAAAGCGCAAAAATTATTATAAACGGTTTGCTTGTTGGAATAAATAATGGAGATGGATATAAGTATATTGTCAGTGACTTGAAAACATGGGTTTCGAAAACTAAACAATCTATAACTTAACTAAACACTCAACATTCAAAACTCATAACTTGCGGCTGAAAGCCGCTTTGGGAGGGTGTTTTATGGGCAAAGAATATGTGGTTATGAGCGCACAATTAGAATGTACTTTTGGCTCAGCCCCAAGCAATTTGGTGGTATTGCCACAGCATCGTATACAATTAAAAGGAAAATGGAGAGCAAATATTGGCGATGCCAAGCCATTTGTTAATGTATTGCCCTTCGGCTTATGCAAATCCTTAGCCAACCCAGCGGTAGCCGCTGCCACCTCTGCCAATAGAGGCACGTTGACGCCTATGCCATGTACTCCGGCATGTAGTATCTGGATAGCTACGAAAACCGACCTCTTGCTTGACGGAATGCCGCCGCTTCTAACGGGTGATAAAGCGGTATGTCCCCTGGGTGCTGGGATGATTGAGGTTAAACAAAGTGGACAATAAGGAATAAGGCGGTCAATTGTAATATCACTGCGACGACATTTGATGACATTTATGGAAAAGAAGGAAGCAAGTGCGAGGGGAAAAAATAGGACTGGGAGGGTGATGAGGCATGAAGCTTATTGACGTTGGCAAGATTATAGTCTCACCGTTTGAGTTTGAGAGCATACTGGAAATCAGGATTGAAAAAGAGCTTAATGAGCATTCAAGACTTTATGTATGCGGCATTGTTAGGGATGAAAAACAATTTACGCCCGTTGCCGATAGCACGGAAGGTGTAAGCATCAAGTGTGAGAATGACGGTCTGGTCTATTTTAGCGGTGTACTGCAAAATGTTAAAATAACATGCGTAGACGCGGTATACCGTTTAGAGGCATACGCTATATCTAACACAATTTTGCTGGATACGCAAAAACACAAACGGTCTTTTCAGGATAACGGGCAAGATTACCAAGCGATTGTTGAATCGGTTATAGCGGATTTTGGCGCTACAGTTACTTATAACGCCGATACTACGACAGTGGAGAATATCATACTGCAATACAACGAAACCGATTGGGAATTCGCCAAAAGGCTGGCTTCCCACACTAACGATGTCTTGATCCCCATCACCGACGACAGCCCCGCCTTTCACTTCGGCGCAACCGATGAAGGCAGTGCAAAGCTGGTATCAAGTGATTTTTCGATATCCAGAAATTTTGACGCAATTAGACGTTTTGACGCGTCAAGGACTATTGAAGAGGAAAAGGCAGCCGATTTACTTAAATTGACAGATGATGATGTTACGATATACACGTTCGAAACAGATGAATATGTTTGCGATTTAGGTGAAAAATTGAATTTTAACGGAGCTGATTTACACGTTTGCCATTTATCGCTCTCTTTTGAAAAATCGGCCTTATCAGTAGTGTACACCTTATGCGCCAAACAAGCCATTTCAATACCTAAATATTATAATCCCGCTATAACAGGCTTGGTGCTGGACGGCAAGGTGTTGGAAATAGAAAACGACACCGTAAAACTGCGTTTGGATGATGACAAAGAACGTGGCGTGGAGCTGGATACAGATGAAGCCCACTTTTTCAAATACGCTACAGGATATAGTGCGGAAGGGCATACAGGATGGTATGTTATGCCTCAAGTGGATGATATTTTGCAATTGGTATTCCCTAATGAAGACGAAAAATACGCCTATGCCAAATCTGCTATAAGGCAAGAAGACACCGATAAAACCACAAATTATGAGGTTAAATTTTGGCGTTCTACCTTTACTGACGGTACCAGCGATAAAGAAATCAAAATGGGGGAGAAAGAAATCCTGATAACCGCCAAAGATGGCGAAACCTTTATTAAAATAAACGAAGACACTGGCATTACAATCAAAACACCCCACCCAATATTAATCAGCAGTGGATCAACTCTTACCATGACGAGCGATGACGATATGACCATCACTACCGAGAAAAACCTCTATATCGAAGCTAAAGACAATATTAAAATGGTCTGCGGCGGTAACAACATGGAATTTGATGAATTGGGTGGACAAGGTATTTCTATGGCTACAGATAAAGAGTACAAGCTAGCAAGTGATGATAATGCTACAGTTGATGGCAAGAAGGAAATTAGTGTCAAATCTGGCAAGGATATGATACTGGATAGTGGCAGTAAGCTTTCAGAATCCGCGACAACACAGATCGATTTATCGGCTGCGGGGAGTTCTATGATGATGAAGAGCAGCGGTGTCGATATAAAGGGCGCGTTGATCAAAGAGAATTAGGTTGCATTTTGTATGTTATCATTACGATTTAACATGTTGTCCGATAAGAAAACTGGGAAGGTAGGAAACAATAGTGAATGATGATAATAAAGCTTTTGGTGACGAGCGTTTTATTTACCAAATGACTATTGAAGAAAATCAGCCGCATAAAAATAATATTTTGGATGGATATATCATTATCAATGAAGAAAGAATACCGTTTGAAAGAAAGCATGTATTAGACGGTCGAATATCTGTACTCATGCCCGAAGCTTTTGTGATCATGCCAAAAGAATTGGCAGAAATTAAATATCCTTCTATACAACGCCCTGACGAAATCTATACCAATAATGAAGCGACAATAAATTTTTCCGTGTCGCTTAAGAACGATAAAGCCGCAAATGAGGATATTCCCCATGTTAGGGATACGATCCAGCAAGTAATGATGAGAATGTACCCCGCTTCGAATATTATTGACAGCGAGACAGTTGAGGTTTCGAATATTAATATTTCTTATTTCGATTTAAATACACCCGCTATCGATATGGAAATCTATAATATGATGTTCTTTCTTTCTATAGAAAACCGCATTGTGGTTGGTTCGTTTAACTGCCCATGGGAGAACATGGACGTATGGAAACCAATGATTACTCAGATGCTTGGCTCGTTCGAGATGATTTAGGATAAACGGTTAAGCAGAGATAAGCGCGACTTAGAGGGAGAGTAAGATGGGAGAAAAAAAAGAATCCGCGAAACACTGGCTTGGAGTGATAGCTATAGGTTGTGCTCTTGCCGTTGCCTGTGTCGCCGCTGCTCCTCTAGTGGCAGTTGTAGGGGTAACAGTTGCCGGCATATCAATAAGCGCCGCTGCTGTTACAGGAACAACCGCAGTTGTAGCCGCTATTGGCGCAACCGCCGCGCTCACTAAAGCAGGACTTCATTTATCAGATGGCGAATATCAAGAAGCAGTAGAATCTGCGGTTATGGCTGTACCATTGATTGGAGCCGCTGGTGCTTATGGATCGATGTACCTGAGTCAGGTTAGACCTCCGGGAAATATGACCACTGGAGCGACCAGTACACAATCCAGTTCTGGGCAGAATATTAAGCCGAATCAGAATGGTGGGAAAACTGAGGGTACGGGTGGCAATACGGGGGGGGCAGGAATATCAAATAAACAACCTATTAAACCAAACGAAGTCACTACATATGAGGACTTTAAGAATCGCTCAGTTGTTGGGGATGGACTAGAAGGGCATGAGGTTTGGCAACATGCTAACATTAATGAACAAGGATTAGCAACAACTAGGTTGTCTACTGAAGTATCTAAACAAAATCCTGTAATAGCATTAACGGAAGAAATACACGCTGAGATTAATAGTGCACAGAGGTTATTCGATCCAAGAATACAGACACCTATTGAAAATGTGAATGCGAATTTAGAAATTCTTAGGAATAGCAATAATATTCCGCAAAGTTCAATTAATCAAATAGAATCCATGACAATAAGCCATATTAATAATTCTGTTGGAGGTAATTAACATATGGATAATAAAGAAAAACTAATTGAACACTTGAAAAATAGTGTTAAATCAGCAAACTTTGAAAATGAAGTGTATGAGCTTGTTGATGAATTTAAAAACTATGAAAATCCTTTTGTTTTTGTCGAGCCAATCATTAAGTTAATGGAAGAAAATCCAACTGTTGATTTTGGAGCTCCTGGAGCTCTAGTGCATTTTGTCGAGAAATTCTATAAAAAAGGGTATGAACAGTTGTTAGTTGCTTCTTTAGAAAGATATCCAACTGTTCATACAGTGTGGATGTTGCATAGAATTATTAACGATTCGTTATGTCCAAATCGACTGGAATATGTCGGTGTTTTAGAATCTATTATCAAGCGCGCTGATGTAGATATAGAAGTAAAAGAAGAAGCTCAAAGGTTCCTTGATAGTTGAAAACAGATTATTTACGATTCTGCTCTTGAATTATAATAAAATGAAAATAATGATATGTTGTTTAAAAAACAAGAACTCCCAACTATAATAATTTTGAAGGATATTTTATCCAAAACGATTTACAGCTTTTTGTCACTAAAAAAAAGTGGCATCAGACGGCGAATATGAGGATGCAACAGAGTCTGCGGTTATGGCTACACCATTAATTGGAGCCGCTGGTGCTTATAGATCGATGTACCTGAGTCAGGTTAGACCTCCGGGAAATATGACCACTGGAGCGACCAGTACACAATCCAGTTCTGGGCAGAATATTAAGCCGAATCAGAATGGTGGGAAGGTAGAGGGTGCGGGAACAGCACCAACAGGTTATACACAGGATGTGAATGGTAGATGGCATAGGCCTAACGGTCAATTTGCAAGTAATAGTGAAATTAGTTCAAGTTGGGGAAATCCAAATGGGTGGATAAAACCAGATGGTAGCATGAACTATCCTCCCAATAACGGAGCCGTTCTTGGAACGGAGAAAACAGTTACATTGCAACCTGGGCAAAGTCTTGGAAGATATGGAACAATAGGACCTAATAGTAATTTTACTACAGCCCCAGGAGCAGCGCCAAATAGCTTAGCTTTACCACCAAATACTAGCCCATCAGTTTATACGGAAATAAATGTTATAAAACCACTTCCAGGAGTAACACAATCTACGATAGCTGAGTGGCCAATAGGTAGTGGAACTGGTGGAGGCATACAGTATCAATTGCCAAAGCCAATAACGATATTAAGGACAGAAGGCTATATATCTTATTAAGAATAGGAGTGATTTGATTGCCGATTAAGACAACCTGTGAATTAGAATATTATATAAAAACACTTTATGAAAAAATCAAGCCTTATGCAGAAATAGAGCAGATTTATCAGCCTATATCAACACATTTTGCAAAAACAACACCAAATAATTATCCAGGCAGTTTTTGCTATTCAGATGAAAAAAACTATTTTTATGGTGGGGTTGGCGACCGAGGAGCAGTTACTATTGAAAAAGCTAACAATGAATTTGAAGTAGCTTATTGGGTATTTAAATTTCATATATCCGAAATAGCTTTTGATTATGAAAAGAAGCACAGGATAGAGGGACAAGATATTAGACGGATTGCTTTTCAGAAGTATTTGGAATTGATGGAGATTATTGGTGAAGAATATATAGAGCAGGCCAAAAAAGAAATTGATGAAATATTAGAAAGACATCCTTTTCATGATGAGTTGCTTTAAGAATGATAATTAAGGCTTAAAAATAATAATAGTAAAACTTGTCGAGGTGCATTATGATAGATAGCGGTAATAAATTGACTTATACATTAGAAACTAATGGTTCACTTTATAGTCATGACGATCTTTCAGTCGATGGTTTTGCAGACTATCTAAATCACTTTACGCCAAACTACTGGGATTTTATGATACTAACACCAAGCACACCAGTAAAAGGTAGCACTTTTATTCAGGTCGGCTCACCAGATGCAAAAACTGATTTTAGAATGACGGTTGAACTGGGTATTTATAACCCAAATAAGATAGAAATGTACCGATATTATTCAGATAATAAAGAGGAGGTGTTGCAAATACTGACAGATTACTTTGAAAAACAAGAACTCCCAAACTATAAAAACTGGGAGGATGTTTCAAACGAAATGAATTAGCAAAAGGAACTGATCAATATGCGCACTGATTTTATGGAAATGTCTGTAACTCTACGCAACGAGAACCTCCTGAAAACGGAGGCTCTTTTTACTGCACAAATACAAAATTGGCTCTCACCCTTTTCTGAGCATTTTCAATCAATATGCACCAAAATACTTAAGCTACAAAATGAATCATCCCTCCCTGCCATAGCATATCTGGAATACACCATGCTCTACACTAATTTCATTAATCGCCGCTATGTGGCTGAAGTTTGGGTGTACGATGAAAAATCGTATTTAGATAAAAACCAAAAATATCTCGGCGAATACGATATATCATTCCTCTTTCCCCACTTTGACGACCTCTGGAACAAACTCCTTTCCGCCCGCAAACGCTACGTTGGCAAAGTAACATCCCGGGAAATCACAGCCATAATGCTGCAAACCCTCCCCAATTTCTACTCATACTTGACCAACCTAGCCCGCCCAGCCATAAAAACTCTAATCGAACAAAGCCCTTTCACCGACATCGCCAAAACCGACACATTCAAAGTAAATATAGGCGACTACATGGCCAGCACCGAACCCATATACACCGAAAGCAAAAACAAAGACGCCAAAAAACTAGCCAAATGGTTCGCCGACCGCCTAGAAAACGAATACACCTTCGAAGATTTCTCCCACCTAGATTTCTCCAACCAAAACTTCACCTTCACCGAATTCCGCTACTCCCACTTCCGCCACACCAACCTAAGCCACACCAACCTGCAAGGCTGCGCCTTAATAGGCGCAAACTTCCACCACGCCAACCTGGAGCATTGCACCCTAGATAACTGCTCCATCTACGAAGCGGATTTCTCCCACGCCACATTAAAAAACGCCACCTTTATCTGCGCCCGCGGCCGAGCTGGCCTGCCGAACGATAAAGAATGGCATTATGTAGGTTTCCTACCCGTCAACTTCCGCCACGCCGACCTAACAGACGCCGATTTTACCAACGCTAAACTACAAGGCGCGGATTTCACCGGCGCTATTCTAACCGGAGCTAACTTCACCGGCGCAGACCTCACCGATGCTATTTTTGATGAGGATGTGGGCGAAATAAGGACATAGAAAGATTATGGGGATTACTCAAGCTTCATAAACCTTTGTTGCCTCGTGGACTTGAAGGCTGGCAATTTTTTCAATATCCTCCACAGACATTCCAAGCTCTTTCAATTTTGGTAAGATGAGCGAAAATGCTTTTGCTTCGCCTTTAACTAGCCCTTTAGCTTCGCCTTTAGCTTCGCCTTTAGCTAGCCCTTTAGCTTCGCCTTTAGCTAGCCCTACCGCAAGTCCTTCCTCTCGACCTTCTTCCTTCCAAACTTCGATTGCATCTTCCATTTTAAACTCTGTAGTCAGCATATTCATCACCTCCGAAGCGTGGTTTGCTAAAAATGGTTGCAAAATATGGTTATCTTGGCAGTATTCTACAGCATCAGCTACCGCTACTGTAAGCTCCAGCCCTTTATCAGCGCTTTCACGTACTTTCCGAATAAACAAAACATATCCATGTAATGACTTACTCTTGCTTACTATAGCCTCGTTATGCCCAGCGTTAATATTCAGAACGCGTACCTTTAGGTCAAGGCTCTCATATTTATCATGACGCCCGGGCATTTCTTTAAATGCATTAGACAACCGCAGCTCCTTTTCATCGGGGTAGTCGCTTTTGCCATTATATAAGACAATAAACTCAGGAGCTGGTATCTTCATAAGTTTTTGTCGATATACTGCCTTCTTATCAATGATTTTTTCATATACCCTGGCAATATAAAGTAAAAAACGCAGAGGGAGGTTATTGTTTATAGTGGTTTGATGTTCAATGAGGACAACGACCTTATCATCAACAGTGAATGAAATGTCGTTCATCATATCCATAAAAAGCACATCATCTAGCGTATTTATATCAATTTTCGTACCTGTACTGTAATTGCTGCCTGAAAGAGCGTTATACAGCTCAAGCAATGTGTCAACTTCACCGAAAAGTTTAGTAAAAACGGAGTTTTTGTATTCGCGGTTTGCGCTCACAATTTACCTCTTTCTACGTCTTCGCTGCTTCGCAAGTGTTCTTCACGATAAGTATTATATCAAATCGAGAAGTTGATTTCAACTATAATCTATCGGTAATATACCACCTTCATCAGCGCTCGCGGCCGAGTCGGCCTGCCGAACGACGAAGAATGGCATTATGTAGGTTTTCTGCCTGTCAACTTCCGCTACGCCGACCTAACCAACGCCGACTTCAGCGGTGCAGACCTAATTGACGCAAAGATGTTGGGAAAGTACGGACTTAAGGAGAAGGCACTTTAGAGAGGAGTTCCATATAAATAGTTGGTTAAGTGCTCCCAATTACTTTTGCTCACCTCGCTTGTTGGGGGGAGGATGCCCTGAGGGTGCTTTAAATCAAGCGAGCCAAATCAATTAACTTGCGAGGTTTACAGAATGGTGCAAAAAGATATATTATTTGATTTAGTAAATGATAAAAAGACTGTAATAGACTATAGAAAATTATATCCATTGGCAGAAGATGAAGATAGTGAAGTTAGGCAGTTTGTTGCGGAATTACTGGCTAGAGATCATTCATTTGACAGTGAGATTATTCTAGTCGGCTTTCTTAAGGATGAAGATGAGCTGGTAAGAGCCGAAGCCGCCGACTCTTTGAGCTATTATTCAGGAGACAATGTATTAAGTGCGCTCATGTCTTCCTGTAAAGATGATGAAAGCGAAATTGTGAGAAGCTATGCTTTATTATCATATTGGGATGTGTATTTTGGCGATAACCCAGATATTTCAAAAGAAAGTATAGCTAAAACTTTATCTGAATTGAATGAATTTGAAAATAGCTTGTTAGTCAAATTAGAATACGCTGGATTGTTGTACCTGTGTGGAGATTTAGATATGCTTGATTATTTGTTACTAGAGTTGAATAACTCAGATCATTATATTCGCAATACCGTAATGAATAATCTTTTAAAAGTTAGCAATGAAGATAACATTCATTTTATACAAGAGGCATTAAAGCCATATTACAAAAATGAATCTGTAAATTTTGTGAAGAAAAAGATGGGGGCTGTTTTATGTTATTCTGATGATGTGTTGGATAGTAAAAAATAGCTAGTAGGTGATGAGTTTATGGAAGAAAAGAGATGGCTTTGCAAGAGGAAATGGAAATTAAAGAGAGAGAAGCGCAAAATTAAAAAAAATGAGTAGGGTGATGAATTGAATAATAAGCTTTAGTTACTTGATGTGTATAAGTGGTATTTTCTATTGCAATGAAAGGATAAGTATAATGAACTAGTGTTTTTCATTATACAGGGTAGTTTGAAGTGAGGCAAAAAACCATCAATTTGATAATCATCATAAGCGCTTTAGCGCTAATATGTTCATGTGCAATTATTCCTCCATCTGAACCACCCACATCAATAATCACCTCATCCAAATCAACTTATAGTGAAGAATCCATTAAGACCACGGTTCCCAAAAACGAACCCAACAACCAGAAATTTGACCCACTTGATTCTATAGACGATTTTCCAGATTCTATTGCAAATCTATCTGAATCGAAGCTGCTAGAACTATCTCCCTCATCGCGTCTTGAATACTCAGTTTTAGACGATAGTGTGACTATAACCGGATATATCGGAGAAGAAATCAATTTAGTATTACCCGCAGAAATTGAAGGAAAGAGCGTTATAAGTATCGGAAACGCAGCATTTTTGGGATGTACTAACTTGAAATCTATAATAATACCAGGCAGCGTAGAATATATAAACAAAGACGCATTTGCGGCATGTGTAAATTTAGAGACTGTCACAATAATGGACGGCGTGAAAGGGATAATTGATGATGCCTTTGAGCGTTGCCTCAGCTTAACCTCTATTATAATTCCAGATAGCATAGAAACAATCTATCCATCAGCATTTTCCGAATGTATAAGCTTAATGTCAATAAATGTATCTGAAGGTAACCTTGTCTATGCAAGCCAAGATGGCGTGTTGTTCAATAAAGACAAAACAGAGCTTATTGACTGCCCTTACGGCAAGCAAGGAGAATACTCAATTCCGAACGGCGTAATAACTATTGCATATGGGGCATTTTCTGGATGTGTGTATTTAACATCGTTAACAATACCAGACAGTGTTATAAATATTGGCTCATCTATATTTGATGCGGTGCTTGATCAAAAGGGTGAGGAAGTTATTGGTTCAAGTAGTGCAAACATTACAGTTATTTGCTCAAGTGGATCATATGCGCAGGAATACTGCGAAGAGAATGGCATTAACTACAGATTATTGGTGCAGACCTCACCGGCGCGATACTCACCGGCGCTAACTTCACCGGCGCAGACCTCACCGATGCTATCTTTTATGAGGATGTTGGCGAAATAATGACATAAGAATAAATTTTTGATTATCTAGCGCCAATATAGTTTTCAACCTCATACATTATTCCATCAACCCCCGTAAGATGAAACGGCTCATATCCATCTTCCAAAAACCCTAGTAAATCGCTTTTTTCGTCAAGTTCAAGAAATTCTTGCGGAGTCATATTATGTTTTCTCATATATTTATTTGCTATTAGAAACTGCAAATAAATTTCTTGGTTAATAATCATCTTTACACCTCCAACCAACGCAACCAATTTTCACTTTCTTCTGCCGCCAGCATATCCATAATACACGATAAAAGCGGATTTTTTGTCAATGTTTCAGTTTATTTTTGAGAGGACTAAGTAAGATGCGATATTATGTTATGGAACCGCTGGGCAATACTATGCTGCCCACCGCGCCTAAGGGGGAAAACGCGGAAGTCGTTGTGTCCTCCAATTTAAGCCGTTTTAGCGATATAGATTACGACGCGCGTAGCGAGCTGATAAGCGATAGGTTAAAACTGTTGATGGAACGGTATCTAACAAAATATGATTTTAAGCCAGTCGTTTATTTGGATAGGGAAAAAGAGGAACAAGCGGTCTTTTGGCGGTTCAGACCGCCGCTTTATGAGGATTATCAAGCCATTTTTAGAAGCGACGGCATTGTGTCTCATATTGCCTTCCCCAATAATAATGCGCCCATAGCCTTCACGGCGCGTTCGCCTAAGGGAGTACGCTCGATCGCGGTAAGGATGGCGGTGGCGGAAAGCGCTTTGCGGCGAGGTATACTTGGAGTACAGTTTACAAAAATATTGGAGCAAATAGAGGTATAAAACTGCCATGGAAACTCAACAAAGCTACTATGATATCCTGGGTATAAAAAAAGACGCCGAGGAGGCGGAAATAAAATCGGCGTATCGCAAATTGGTAAAAAAATATCATCCGGACGCCAACCCGGATAATGCCGAAGCCGAGGAAAAAATCAAAGAAATCAACGAAGCCTTTGCCGTGCTTTCCGATCAGCACAAAAGGGCCGAATATGACCAAGGCGGCGGAAAAAGAAAGGATAGCGGGCCGATTTTTAGCGGTTTCGGTGGCGGTGATATCAATTTTGCCAATTATTTTGGCGGAACTTTTGGCGATATCTTTGGCGAAGGCAGGGCAAAGAGCGACCCTAAACGTGGGCGGGACGCTTCGGTAAAAATACAAATTGAGTTTAACGAAGCTATTACCGGCACAGAAAAAGAGGTAAGCTTCAATTTTTCCGAACCATGCGCCTACTGTAACGGAACAGGCTCTAAACCGGGGGCAAAGACGGATATTTGCCCACATTGCCATGGTTCGGGTCACGAGCGTGTAATAACGCAAAACGCCTTTGGTAAAATGACGCAAACAAGGGAATGTCCGGCTTGCCGCGGCAGGGGGAAGAGTTTAGGGGAATCTTGTCCGAAATGCTTCGGTAAGGGATCTATAAAGACGCGCAAGAAAATTATAGTTAAAATTCCTAAAGGTATTAGGAATGAGCAGGCTATTTCGATTAAGGGCATGGGCGAATTAGGTAAGGGCGGCGGAGAGCGCGGTAATTTGCTTATAAAGGTATTTGTACGCCCCAAGCACGGTTGATAAGCTCTAAATACTCCGCCAAGGTGGGGCTACAAAGTCCCAAATAGCAGCTCACAACTATCACCCCTCTAGTATAATATCCAGCAAGGCCAGGGCCGTGGCTGCCTCCACGCAAGGAACGGCGCGCGGTGCTATGCAGGGATCATGCCGCCCTTTTATGATGAGGGTGGTTTCACGCATGGACGACATATCTACGCTGTGCTGTTCCCGGGAAATTGAAGGCGTGGGCTTGACCGCCACTCTGAAAATCAAGGGCATACCGCTGCTGATACCGCCCAAAACTCCGCCATGATTATTGCTGGCGGTGCGTATTTGCCCCCGCCGTATGACGAAGGGATCGTTATTTTGGGAACCGCGCAGATCTGCCGCTGAAAACCCTGCTCCGAATTCCAAGCCGATTAGCGCCGGTACAGCGAAAATGATCTGAGCCAGCCGGTTTTCTATTCCGTCAAAGAGAGGGCTGCCTAACCCATGCGGCAGGCCCAGCGCAGCGCCTTCTATCACTCCGCCCAAGCTATCTCCGCCCTCGCGCGCAGAGAGGATAGCCTTAAGCATAAGCTCTCCGGCGTTATCGCTATTGACTGGAAAATCTTTTTCTCCTGCCAGCAGCAGTTGTGCTTTCGAAAGATGCACAGGGTCGTAGGGGCAATCCGCAATACCGGCTATAGCCTGTATATGCGCGCCGATAAAAATCTCCCGCTGTTCCAGTATTTGTAGGGCTACTCCACCGGCTAGGCATAAAGGCGCGGTAAGACGACCGGAAAGATGCCCGCCTCCCGTAGTCTCCGCTCGTTCCCCATAACGAATCCGCGCCGTAAAATCGGCATGGCCGGGGCGGGGTATCTGCCGCCATTTCTGGTAATCCTCAGCGTTTGCGTCCTTGTTTTCCACTAAAACGGCCAAGGGTGCGCCGGTGGTAAAGCCATCTTTTAGTCCGGATAGGAATTGTGGCTCGTCATCCTCATGGCGCTCACTCATCCATACCGTTCGACCGGGAGCACGCCGCCGTGTGAAAGTATATAAACGCTCTAAGTCTATGTATTGTCCGGCAGGCAGGCCGTCCAAGGTCATGCCCACCGCCGGGCTGTGGGATTCTCCAAACAAGCTTAGTTTTATCATTTTGCCCCAAGTGGAAGTCATAGCATTTGCTCCTTTGGCTTGCCTCAAATCTAGGTTAGCAGCACATTTACAGCATATCCTCCCAAAGCGCGGTAATCCGCGAAAAATTCCGGATAGGATTTATTGACCGCTTCGGCCCCGCGTATGATCACGTCATGGCGGCATGCGCAGGCGGCCAGCGCCGCCGCCATCACAATGCGGTGATCAGTGTACGCGCGTATTTCACCACCATTTAGCTGCTCTTGCCCTTGTATGACAAGGGCATCATTATTTTCCATTACCCGAGCTCCCA
>Ga0082212_10005989_pt1 | contig 16443 bp, 11 predicted proteins | sample TergutNt197P3_FD_71548 | JGI IMG/M metagenome (GOLD analysis project Ga0082212, IMG submission 71548) | Neocapritermes taracua P3 segment gut microbial communities from Petit-Saut dam, French Guiana - Nt197 P3 | ecosystem: Host-associated > Arthropoda: Insects > Digestive system > Gut ... | reverse complement strand
ATAGCCGTCGATTTCACTGAAATAGTCATAAGAAAGCAACATGACCTGGGTAATCAGGTCGAACAATTTATGAACGAGTTCGGGTCGGTCGTTGAAATCGTAAAACAGATCCATCCCGCGCATGTAAATTGCACTGTTCATGACACTTCCAAGGTTTTGTTGCGTGGAACAGGTGTGTCCTTTCGTTTTCAACAGAGTATGTTGGCGGACGATTTCGCCCACACGGGGATCATTCGCAAACGCCTCCGGTGCGAGTGGTTCAAGCGACATAATAAAATCGTCATCCAAGCGGATTGTCGATGCCCAAGGTGCCTGATCTTTTGCATAACAAACTGGAACGTCAAACATCGCCGGGATAAAACGATGTCCAAAAGGTTCAATGTCCACCGAGGGGCGTGATAAAACACTTGTGTCTTCCAAGTGTTCCAGGAAATCCCACTTCGCAAACTTTTCCCGCAACAATTCGTCCATGCGGTGCTGGACGGTCAATTTGCGCAAAGGATCCCGGTAGAGTTCCTCATCGAAGGAAAACCCGTGGTTGGCGTACCACCATTCATTGGAATATCCTAAATTTAAGAACATGAATTATTGTCTTTCTTATGCTCAAAACTGGTAAGGAGCACGTTGTTGTCTTGCCAACATCGCATTGGCTTCGGCGTTACCGACAAATTCCTCTTTTTCGGGATCCCACTGTAATTTTTTTCCCCCAAGTCGAATGGAGATATTCGTCAAATGACAGGAAGAAACCGAACGATGCTCAATGTCCACCGGTGCGACGGGAACCGACCGGGTTCTGACCGACTCGAAAAAGTTAGCCATGTGATTGTTGCTCGGAATCACCCGCCAGTCCGAAGACGTAAACGGATTATCGGCCAGTTGTTCAACCGGTCGTCCATAGACACCGCCGCGATTGACAAAGACACGTCCTTGATCACCAATGAACAAAATACCATCACGGTTGTACGTCGGGATTTCTTCCGGCACCTCTTTTCCGTAAAGCCAGTTAAGTTTTTCTTCCGATGCGTAAGTTTCGTCCGCCTCTGGTTGTTTCGCGGCACCGAAGAACAACATTTCCACACCGTTTTTGAACAGCATTCTTGAGAAGAAGCGGTCCGGTGTGTTGAAACAGTGCTCACGTCCTTCATTGGGAAAGAGTGCTCTTGCTTCCACAGAAATGGGACCGGTGTGCTCGCAATCCATCCCCCAGTGGGCAATATCCATGTGATGATTGCCCCAATCCGTAATGATTCCACCGGCGTATTCGTACCACCATCGAAAAACATTGTGCGTGCGGTGGACGTTGTAATCGCGAAGCGGGGCTTGTCCTTGATACAAATCCCAATTGAGTTCTGCGGGAATTTCTTCTTTCAGATGAGGACCTCCTTTGGTGCCGTAGAAGGGGAGTGAAACCCAAACCTGTTTCAGTTGACCAATCCGTTTATTGCGGACAAGTTCGACCGCCGTTTGAAAACCGGCATCGCTTCGCTGTTGAGTGCCGGTTTGCACCACACGTTTGGTTTCCTTGACTGCCGTGCAAAGTTTTTTTCCTTCATCGATAGTCAAGGTCAATGGCTTTTCCGTGTAAATATCTTTTCCGGCTTGAAGTGCATCGAGGTTGATTTTCGTGTGCCAATGATCAGGAGTGGCATGAATGATGACATCAACATCTTTCCTGTCAAGCAGTTTGCGGTAATCTTGATAACAGTCTGCATTGTTTGCGATTCCATCTTTTTGGAATGCCGCCTTGGCCGCTTCACAACGCCGCGTGTCCACGTCACACAGTGCGATGATTTCTCCAAGTTGAGAAGAGGCTTGGCTGTCCCAAAATCCCATCCCTCCCAATCCGACACAACCGATGGTGATGCGGTCATTTTTGGATTCATTTGCCCCTAAAAAGGCAGGTGCGGCTACCGCCAATGCCGCAGCACTTTTTAAAAAATGGCGTCGACTCAATTTCGATTTTTTCATGCTCATAAATCAAGAAAAAGTGAAGTACGTCGGCATTATCGTCAATACACGTTGGCTTGTCAATGACCGAGAACAGCAAAGAGGTGCAAAAGTGCAAAAGGGGTGTGCCAAATTTTGGTACACCCGGGATAGATTGCCTCCTCCCCCGACTCCCACGAGGTGTGCAAGAATGCCAGATAGCCGTCATTCCTGAGAAGGCAGGAATCTAGAGAGTTGATGTTCATGCTTTACGTCTAGACCCCTGCCTTCGCAGGGGTGACGGAAAAAATGAACTTGCACATTTCGTGCCCCGACTCCCAAAAATATGGAATTACCCTATAATACCGGCATACGCTGTTGCATGGCCGGGAAAAATTTATGTCAGAAGATAAGCAAAAAGAAGATGTCATCGAGTTGCCAGGAGTGGTCGTCGAAGAAGTACGCGGAGCATTTCGTGTCAAATTGGATGGAATGGATCACATCGTCTTATGTCGGTTAGCCGGAAAAATGAGGAAGTTCCGTATTCGTGTCGTACCGGGAGATCACGTCACCGTCGAAGTGAGCCCCTACGATATGTCGCGCGGTCGAATCACCTATCGGGATAAATAACCCCGTTGTTTCTGCGTTGCCATTCGTGTAGAATGAGTTGTTGCCGGCGGAATATCGTCGGCATTTCCGTTGTTTAACCCCTAAATGGAGGAAGAAAATGATTACACGCCGTGAAATGTTGAAAAGTTCTCTCGCACTAGGCGGAGCCGCACTGTTTACCCCACATCTGTTTGCCGCCGTAGCGGTTCCCGATGACCGAAAATTCACCACCCAACTCGGTTGGAAAATCGGTCCGCAAATCTACTCGTTCAATCGCTATCCGTTTGACGAAGCCCTCAAAATGGTGGCGGCGTGCGGTGCGACCAGTTTCGAGCAATTCACCTTTGGGCAAAAAGTGTCCAAAGACATCAACGTCACCGTCGGTCCTGATCTGTTAAAGCCGGAAAACAAAGACGCTCTCAAACGGGTGAAAGACCTGCTCGCCGAAGCTGGTTGCACAATGCATGCCGTCGGAGTCTGCGGAAGCGGAAAGGCAGACTTCGATTTCGCCGCCGAATTCAACATTCCGCTACTCAACACCGAACCCGATGCCCGGACGCTCGACGATGTCAACAAACGTGCTGAAGAATACAAAATCAACGTCGGACTTCACAATCATCCGCGTCCATCCTATTATTGGGATCCCGATGTGGTGTTGGGACACCTGAAGGATTGTGGTCCGAGAGTAGGAGCGAACTGCGACACGGGACACTGGCTCCGTAGCGGCTTGAATCCGCTTGAATGCGTCAAGAAGTTAAAAGGCAGGATCACCGGTTTCCATATTAAGGACCTCAAAAAGAGCGGCAACGATTACGATGCCGACTGTCCGCTCGGGCAGGGTGATGTTGGAATTGCCGACATTTTGAAGGAAATGGCGACTCACAACATCAAGATTCCTTTCTCGATTGAATACGAGGCGGATTGGGACAAGAATCAGCCGAAGGTTGCCGAGTGTGTCCGATTCTTCGACGCAACGGCGAAAGCGATTGTCGCTGCTTCGCCCAACCGGAGTTAGCATTCTATGAATGGGTTTTGACCATCGAGGGATTTGTACCCCTCGATGGTTTTTATCCGCATCAATTGGGTGCATCCAAATACGGGTCTTGTCCCATTGATCGGAGCATTTTTTTGCGTTCTTTTTCGTAGTGTAGCATCACTTTTCGATTGCGGTAACTCCTTTTTTCGACCTTTCGCTGCGCCCGTCCAAACTGTCCTTCGGTCATCAATGCCGACTTGCGTTTTTTGCCGTAAGCCTTTCGTAAGAGATCGTCTTCCAGCGAAAGGTACTGCCGGAATGTACCGGGATCTCCTTGCCGACCGCATCGTCCGATCAACTGCCGGTCAATTCGTGCCGACTCGTGCATTTCCGTACAGATGACGTGCAATCCGCCGAGTTGTCGAACCTCTTCCGTGATTTTGATGTCCGTACCGCGTCCCGCCATGTTCGTTGAAACCGTTACTTTTCCTTTTTCTCCTGCCTTTGCCACGATCTCCGCCTCTTCCGCAACCTTATACGCATTGAGCACCGTGTGAGAGATTCTTGCCTTCTTAAGTTTTTCCGACAGCAATACCGACTTGTCAATCGTCCGTGTTCCGATCAACAACGGACGACCTGTTTTGTGCATCGCGGTGATTTCCTGCACGATGGCATCCCACTTTTTTTCATCATCTCGGAAAAGCAGTGTCGGCAGCCTTTTCCGTTTCGGCGGACGGTGCGTCGGCACGGGAATCACTCGGCAACGGTAAATGTTTTGCAATTCTCTCCGCGAAGCGGCGGCTGTTCCCGTCATTCCTGCCAGATGCTCAAAGCGGAGGAAAAAGTCCTGCACCGTCACTCTCGCCGCCTGCGAGGTTGCCCACGTGACTTCGACTCCCTCTTTGGCTTCGATGGCTTGGTGAATACCATCCCGCCATTTTCTACCCTCGCCTAAACGACCGGTGAATTCATCGACAATGACAATTTCCCCTTTCCGAATGACGTAATGTTCGTCCCGATGGTAATTTTTGTTCACCGAAATTGCCCGCTGGATGAATTCGTAAATATCCTGCAAGCCGGTTGAGTCCAATACATCGGGTTTTTCAATCGCCCGGACTTTTCTGCGTCCGACTCGGGACAGATCGACCGTCTTTTTTTCGTGATCGTAGATGTAGTCGGTCTTTTCCTCGAAATCGAGAGCGGCTTCGGCAGCCCAAATGTATTTGTCGGATTCCTCTTTGACATCATCCGAGGGGGCGGCACTGATAATCAACGGCGTGCTTGCTTCATCAATCAAAATACAGTCCGCCTCGTCCACGATTGCAAAGTAAGGATCACGTTGCATCGGCTGTTCTCCCGATTTACCTTGCGCATTCCCCATGAGTGAGCCGATGAGGTCGTGTTGTCCTTCGTCAATGGTACGGAGCAGAAGCCGGTCTTTGAGAAAATCGAAACCGAATTCCTTTGCCGTTCCGTAGGTAAGATCGCAGTGATAGGCTTCACGGCGCTCTGCGGGCTGCATTTCGGTTTGAATGATTCCGACGCTCATTCCGAGTGCGGAATAGATAGGCATCATCAACTCGGCATCGCGTTTGGCAAGGTAATCGTTGACCGTGGCGAGTAGTGCCCCGTTGCCGGCGAGGGCGTAGATGTACATCGGCAGTGTCGCCGTCAGTGTTTTTCCTTCACCGGTCTGCATTTCGACAATGGAATGGTTGAAAAGGGCAACTCCGCCGAGAATTTGCACGTCGAAGTGCCGCATGTTCATCGTTCGGCGACCGGCTTCCCGAACGAGAGCGTAACTTTCGGCTAACAGTGAACGTAAAGGCTCACCGCTCCTTGCCCGATAGCGTAAGGAGAGACTCTCCTTTCGGAGTTCGGCATCGCTCAGTTGTTTCGCCTTCGGTTCGAGAGCGTTGACTTTTTCGAGGACGTACATCCAGCGAGCCAACCGACCGGCATCGGTCAGCGGCACACACGCTTCCAAAAATTGGGGAACGCCCTTCTTCATTTTAGAATTTTTTCAGAACGGAACACCGGTCAGGTACATTACACTCGAACATATTGTATCACAAACTCTTGTGATGGCAAAGCGATAGCGGACGAAGTGATACAAGACTTACGGCATCGTTTGAAAGACCCTCGGTATTGCAAACGTAAAAAACTGAAAGCCGACCACATCGACTATTGCAAAAAGTTCCGGGATGCACTGGTCAGTTTTGTGGACGTTTTGGAAGGACGGAGGGATGGTTGATGCGCCTTGATCGGATTGACTCGGTTGCTTCTGTGTGTTACACTGAAGCCCAGAAGTCGGGAGGATGCCATTTCCCGGTAACAACCGTAACCCATTTTCAAGGAGAATCAAAATGACATCTCGAAAAAACCGCTCGCCTTTCGTTGCTCTGTTTGTACCGGTTTTCACGGTGGGATTCTTCATCGGCGACTCGCAGAGCGTTCTCGCAGCCACGGTTACGGTGTCAGTGCCGGAGTGCGAAAATTGCAACGGTAAGGTTACACTGACGGGAAACGCAACAGTTGGGGTAAGTCCGAGTACTCAAACAGTCTCTACGAGGGCGACGGGCGTTGCCGAACAGATTGGCGTTAACACGGCGCAATATACCGTTTCAGGTGCTTGCACACCAACAGTCTCCTCCTGCTCCTGTACTCAAGTATCGTGCGTTGAACCTTCTTGGAGCATCACATCCACAACGAATCCCCCCACTATCTCTATTCCGAGTGGTACTAGCGCAAGTCGGACGGTAAAGGTCTATTCTTCCAATCCCGGAGAGTGGCAAATTACTTTTACGGCGAAGGTTACATACAAACTCAAGAATCACGGGGAGTATTTATACCAGAATGGCAGTGTGCAAACAGTGTCATTTTCAGGGACGGGAAGCGGCACGTTTAAGGCAGTTAAAACAGGAATTATCATCTATTCTTTTGTCGGTAATATTTTGAATCCACCAGTGCTACCAGTAAAGCCCTACTACGATGCAACAGTGGATCAAATCTCCATACCGTCAATACTTATTGGAAAATCGACATTTGGACATGCTTCATTCAAAATTCATGGTTCAACGCCGGGTATTTCGACTTTTGCATGGTATAATTCGACATATATCAATAATCCTTGTGGATTTACCATAACATCGGGAAAAACCGATGTCTTTATAGCAGAGATGCGAGCATATCCAGTATTAGGAGTTTCACCGAAAGTGGATGGTTACCTCAAAACAGGCGACACAACAAATGGCACGAATAAAGATTTTACGACAACAATTGCTCAGACAGAAAGTGCTGTAAATAAGGCAAAAAGCATACACCAAAATCCACCGCAATATGTATTACATTCCAATAATTGTGTTGATGCCACCCTTGCCGTAGCAACAATGGCAGGATTGAATCTTGGAACTTGTCGATATAATGTCAGACTGGTAAATACATATACTGGCGGAGATCGTACAGATTCGATGACTTTGCCGAATGAATTAGTAAAGAAACTATAGTAATACAAGTGTAATCCTCACAAAAAGGAGTAGATATGAGAAACGTTAGATTGATAACTGTTTTGTTGCTTGTGTCTACCGTGTTCATTGTCCTTTATGCAAGCGGGAATAAGCCGGAAACGGAGTTTCCACAACTCTCCGCAGAGATGAATTATGCTGACATAGAACAACGAATGAAGGGGATGGCTGAGACTATCCGAGAGGGTGCGGGTTTTCACGAGTGGTTCGACCATCCTGTCTTGGAACAATTCAAAGACGTACCTAGTTATGAAACTAACGTTGTCATTCATTATAACAAAATTGAAAAAGAAAAATATATTTTAGGCACAGTTGAAGTCAGAAAAACATCTCCTACGCGGGTTGCAAGCGTGAGCATTGCATCTTACGAAAACGGACAAGTTGGTTTTTATAATGAATTTATGCAGGGACATTATGTAGTCATCAATATTGAGAAAACAGGAGAATTAAACAATATCATTTTTGAAAATCTTGTAGGCGGCAAACGCGAAATTAAATTTGATGAAAATGAAGCGATTGTGACAGACACATACCGGCAATTTGACAACGCAGATATTCATATCCGCCTAGAAAACAGGCATCAAATGGACGAGGAAATCAGCGCGAGCATCAAGGCAGGATACACGGACATCCAGTTGCAAAAGCCTCATGAGTGGGAACTAAAATTGCCGGAGGGATTGGATAATGAAGAGATACGAGACCGCTTGAAAAAAATCAAAGAGTACCGGCAGGCAATTATTGTTGGGAATGCACTTTCTCTCATAGACAACAAAATATTTGTCGATAATGAGGATGACAGTATAATACCCCGTGCTCATATTTGTTATTCTGGCAAAAAAGTTTCTTTTGTCGGTGTTGAACATTTGGAAAACTTTCGCACCATCGGCTACTTTATAGTGTTCGATGAGTATTTCCGCTTGACACAATACGTCGAAGGAGAGATCGAATTTGACAAAAACTTGACGGGACATGAAGTCGCGAAATCGGCAAAATTATTTTTGAGAGAATTGCCCTTTGAAGAAGACAGACGACCGAGCGGTTTGGAGGTAACTTTCCATTCGTCAGGGTATCCTGCGAGTTACAAAACGATTGTTCGTAGTGAATTTATAGGTCGTCAGATCGAGTGGGACGAGAATGGCAATGTGATTTCTGATATTGACACTTCTCCTCCTCCGTCTTTGGCTTTAGAAGCGGCAATTATTGATCCTTCAAATGAAGAAACAGTGTTGTGGTCTGGTGCATTTTTGCCGCGACCGGGTGAATCGCTGGTCGATTTTCGCAGACGGTTTGAGGCAGAGGTGCGTCCATTGGAAAAGGGTGAGGAAGTGCATCTCGATGGTTCCATCAGCAAAACAACAAAAAACACGATCACGCTTGACATGAGGGAACTCCAAATGGAGGTTGAAGATTATCCTTTGCCGAAGGCATCCAAGCGTTGGATTGTTATGATTGTCGTGAATGCGGTTGTTATTTCTTTGCTTCTGATTTTATGGCGACTTCGCAAATGGGGACATTAAGTTTTAAGTGTTTTCGGCTTCAGATTGCCTTTGAGGGAGGAGTAAGCGGCCGGTGAAGTCCGCCGCACTCGAACATATTGTATCACAAACTCTTGTGATGGCAATTTTGAAGATTCACCGGCACGAGGCTTGGCACACTTTTTTCCTGACAGTATTAGACCTTCGGAAACCAATTTTCCAGTTTCTCCAAACGAACGTTGCCGAACATGTCTATTATAGCAATTTCGCCCGCTTTTTACAGCGTTTTAGCCTCAACGGCATGATAATCGGTCTCTTCTCCCGCCGTCCAAACCCACGTCACGGTCATCTTATTCTGCGTGAGCGTACCGGTTTTGTCGGTGTGTCTCACGCATTGGAGCATTTGAGCGATACGGGCAAGGTTTCCCTTGTTTTGTCCATTCAAAAGGTTACAATAACGCCCATCTGAAAGGACAGGGAAATTAGCACAATGAAAGACGACGATCTCTTTACCGGAACTTCCATGAGTTTCGGAGAACACTTAGAGGAACTCCGCCTCTGTTTCATCAGATCGATCCTCGCCATCGCCGTTGGAACACTGCTCGGTTTTGCCGTTGGAAAAAATGTCGTCGAGTACATTCAACTCCCCGTCAACCGGTCTCTTGATGCGTACCAAGAAAAACAGTCCACGCAACGAATTGAAGCCGAAGCCGAAAGTCTTCTGGAAGAAGGATATTCTCCCAGCGAACTCAAAAAAGCCATGAAAAAATACCATCTCGTGCTCGAAGAACGATGGTTGTTTCCCGGTGAATTGGAGCGAATTTTGGAGCGGCAAAAAATTCTGGATACTTCGCTGGCAAAATCTGATCTCGATGGAGTTGACAATCTGCACCTGCGAAAAATTGAACGACAGGAAAAACGGAAAGAAGCAGGGTTCAGTTATGAAAATGTCCAACTCGATAAACCGCCGATTCGGGTTCCCTTCTTCCGAAACACGGAAGAATTGACCCGAATGAAAGCACTGGGACCTTACGAAATGTTCCGCATTTACCTGCTCGCTTCGATGATCGTCGGGTTGGTGATGGCTTCGCCGTTCGTGATTTACTACATTTGGTCCTTCATCGCTGCGGGGTTGTATCCGCACGAAAAAAAATATGTTTATTACTTCATTCCGGTGAGCGTGGGATTGTTCATCGGCGGAGCGTACTTTGCGTTTTTCTTCGTGTTCAAGTTCGTACTCGATTTTCTGTTCTTTTTCAATTCGTGGATGAATGTCGAACCCGATCTGCGGATTAGTGAGTGGATCAATTTCGCCCTGCTCTTTCCATTGGGATTCGGCATCAGTTTTCAGTTGCCGCTCGTGTTGTTCGTCTTGGAGCGGGTTGGTATTTTTACGCTTCAGCAGTATATTGCCCGTTGGAAAATTGCTGTTTTAGTGATTTTTATCTTGGCACTGCTTTTGACCCCGGGCGATCCGGGAAGTATGCTTTTGATGGCGATTCCGCTCACGATTTTGTACTTTGCTGGTATCTTTTTCTGCTGGTTGATCCCCCGTAAGCGAGGACTGTTCGACATTGATCCCGAAGATGCGGCATGAGGTTCTTGCCTTTCCCCCGCTAAATGATACACTGTTATATCGTAAACGGGGGTACGTAAGGTCGTTTTTTCCCCAAACCGCTATGCTTGATAACACCCCCGGTTTTTCGTCGGAAATCATTGATCAACTCGCAAGAGATATTATGTACATCTCTTGGGATACCAAGGGTAACAGACTTGATTGCAGCCCAAACCTTGCTCCATTTTTTGGTCTCGAAACCCCCGAAGAAGTCTTTGATAATTGGGATCGGCTTGCACCGCTGATCCAACCGAACGGTCATGTGTCCAAGGCGTACTTCGATGAAATCATGTCGCTTGCCGATGTCAGCGGACAAATTGTTGCCGATTGGCAATTCCAAACCATTCACGGCGGACTGATTCCCGTCGAAATCACCTGTGTTCGGCACACGATTAACAATGTTGAGTGTATCATCGTTTATATTCGAGACCATCGGGAAACAAAACGGCACAAGGATCCTGGAGTCGAAAATTTCCGCTTTACCAGTATTCTCCGTTCGTGTCCCATCTGTTTCGCTACGGTGTCGGAAGACCGCCTGACTTTCGTAACCCCCTTCATGGGCAATTTTCTGGGCGTCAAAGTCGGCGACACTTTTAGCACACTCATTACCGACCCCAAAATAGCCGCAAAATTCCATGAAGAGCCGCACGAGCACGACTTCGTTTCTTGGATTCCCATCACTATCCGAACACAATATGGCGAAGTGAAGGAAATGCTCGCGTACACTCTTCCCTTTGACGAGGCAGGAAATGCCGAAAGAATCGTTTGGTTGATCGATATGACGCAGAGCCGAAAGGCTGAACGTGAGTTGAAAGCCTCCCGAGATGCTGCCGAAAATTCCGCCAAACTCAAAAGTGAATTTCTAGCCAATATGAGTCACGAAATTCGGACTCCGATGAATGCAATCATCGGTCTCACACATCTCGCTTTACGAACTTCACTGACGGAACAACAAACGGAATACATTGAAACGGTGCAACAGTCGGCACACATTCTTTTGCGTCTCATCAACGATATTCTCGATTTCTCCAAGATCGAGGCGGGGCGTATGATGCTGGAATACCGCGAATTTTCCATTGGGTCGGTCATTTCGGAAATCACGGCGGTCGTTTCTCTGCCCATCCAGAAAAAAAACTTGGAATTTCAAGTCGAAGTGGATGAAAAACTACCTCCCTCGATCATGGGGGATTCTGTCCGGCTGCATCAGGTCATCCTGAATTTGCTGACGAACGCCACAAAGTTCACGGAAAAGGGAACAATCCGATTGAACGTCGAAGTCGTGGAAGAGGATGCGTTGTCTATTGTTGTGCGTTTTTCCGTATCGGATTCAGGCATCGGTCTGACTCCCGTTCAGGTCAAGGGCTTGTTTCAGCCTTTTGCCCAAGCCAGTGCGTCGACAACCCGGAAGTTCGGCGGCACCGGACTCGGTTTAGCCATTTCTAAACAGATCGTCGAGTTAATGCACGGCGAAATTTCTTGTCAAAGCGAACCGGGAAAAGGAACGACTTTTACGTTCACTGCCCGATTTGGTATTCCATTGGAAGGGGAAGTTGTTACCGTTGATGATGCGACCGAAATACGAACCGATGCTTTGTTGGTCGGCGGTTCTTCAAGCGATCAGGCGACCGCGCGGCGGTATATCGAATTGTTAAGATCAAAAGTCGAACAAATCGGAGCGGAACCGGTGGAGTTCAAAAAAATCCTTGAAACGGGAAAAATTCGGGAAATCGACTTGATCATTTTCGACTTTGCCGACGTTCAGAAAGATTTTGTGTCACTCTATACCATGTTGAGCGAACAAGACTTGGAAGAGATGCCCGCTTGTGTCGTTACGGAACACCCGGAATTGGAATCGGCACTCGATAAACTGGATATCAAAGATTCGGTTTATACGCTCAAAAAACCGGTGATTGCGGGAGATTTATTCAATGTCGTAGCGAAAATTTCAGAGCAAAAGAAAAAATTACGTCAAGAGAAAAAAGTCTCGGAAAGCGATATCTTGTCCCCCGGAAAACATCAGGAGGTCCATATTCCCAAATCGCTTCGTGGAGCCAAGATTCTGCTGGCGGAAGACAACAAGATCAACCAAATGGTTGCCACGGAGTTGCTCAAAATCGAGGGATTCGAGACTACGATAGCAGATAATGGTCAGATCGTTCTCAAACTGCTGCAAAATCAGCAATTCGACTTGATTTTGATGGACGTACAAATGCCGGAAATGGACGGTTTTGAGGCAACGAAGGCGATCCGCTCGGACGAGCGGTTCAAGAACCTCCCCATTTTGGCAATGACGGCAAATGCCATGTCGGGCGACCGGGAGTTAAGTTTGCAGGCAGGAATGAATGACCATATTGCGAAGCCGATAGAACCCAAGGTACTTTATAATGCGTTGGTCAAGTGGATTCGGAAATGACTCCCAGGTACAGGGCATTTGAATTTGCATCGATACTATTTACTCATGACACTTCAAATCGGTACGGTTCCCTATTGCAATGCTTTTCCGCTAGTTCACTATTTACCGGAATACTTATCCGGTGCAGTCATTTCCGAGTGGGTGCCTTCGGCAATACGCCGGCAACTTGCCGATCAAAAAATTGACTTAGCATTGATGCCTGTCGCAGAGTTGCCCTTCTTGACAAACGGTAGAATCGTTAGTAATTGCTGCATCGCTTGCAACGGTGCCGTTCGCAGTGTTTTACTGTTCAGCCGCAAGCCGATCGGACAAATTCGGACAATTTCTCTGGATACGGCATCCCGAAGCAGTGTTACGGTTTGCGAATTGATCCTTCGGCACTTTTACGGACTTCAACCGGACAAGTATCGATTGGAAAGCGGTCAAAATCCTAATGATTGTCAAACGGATGCGTTTGTCGTCATCGGTGACAGGGCTTTGGCGTATCAACCTTCCGATTGCTGGACAAACCGTTACGACATCGGCGAACTTTGGAAGCAGCACACCGGCTTGCCTCTCGTCTTCGCCGCCTGGATCGGTCGTTCACCGCAGGTCGAAGAGACCACTGTCATATCGGCACTGGAAAATTCAAGAGATCAAGGATTGCTGCAACTCGAAACGATTCTCGATGCAAAGGAACAACAAGGCATTGCATTGCCGCTGAGTCGGGACAAGGTTCTGGACTACTACCGCCGGGCGGTCGTTTATACGATGAGCGAAGAAGAACGTGCAGGATTGCGGTGTTTCTTTCGGCTTTACGATTGCGGATCCGATTTGGAATTCGGCGTTTGATCCGTTTTCACTGCGGAACGACGACGGGTAACAAAATACAAGCAAGCCAAAACCGCAAGCCAAATTCCTCCGACAACCGGTGTGCGGTGCATATAATCTTTCGTGTAAGAGGGACTTGACCGCTTGGGAACATTCGTTCTGAAACCCAACGATTCAAACGGCTTGTCCGAAATGTAAATCCACGCTGTACCTCCCGCCTCTTCTTCGCCGTAAACGTGTTGGACATACCGGTCATCGCCGGCAAGAATTGTCTTTGCTTCGGCAAGCAGACCGTCATATTCGCCGAACTTCATCACGTCGGTTGGACAGACGGTAACGCAAGCCGGTGCGTCCCCTTTTTCAAGCCGGGTACTGCACATCGTACACTTCGTCAACACGGGGATCGCTTTATTCCATTCAAATTTCGGAACACTGAACGGGCAGGCGAGCATACAGTACCGGCAACCGACGCAGAGGTTCGGATAATAGACGACCGGTCCTTCCTCGGTCTTCTTGAATGCGGTGGCAAAACAGGACGAGGCACACGCCGGTTCTTTGCAGTGCAAACATTGCCGCTTGACGAACCGCCAAACTTCACTGCCGTCCATTCGAGGAGGAGGACTCACGCCGTCGACGGTGAGATTTTCGCCGGTCTCTTTGTTGATTCGGCATTTTTGGATGACCGTCCAGTTCGCATCGGCGAGTTTTGCGTTCTCGCCGCTTGCCTGAGCGGGCTTATCGGCGCGGTCATCAATCCATTCGGTGTTGTTATACATCTTGCACGCAACGGTACAACTACCGCAACCGATGCACTTGGTTAGATCAACGAGTACGCCCTTCGCCATAACAAAAACCTCACAAATACCGAACGGTCAACTAAGTGCGGGTATTGTACCCGAAAACAAAAAAAAAGGTAGGTAAGCCGATTCCATAACTGAATTTTTACCACTTCGGCTTTAACACGGAAACACCCAGCGGCGGGAAATATGCTTCTATCGAAGCCGGATGACCGTGCGATGCGTCTTCCGTTGCCATCACGCCGGGACCATTTCCCGTGTTTGTGCCGCCGTAGTATTCCGAATCGCTGCTGAAAATCTCTTCGTAATAACAGCACATCGGCACTCCCAACTTCACCGTTCTCGGCACCGGCGTAAAATTGCACAGCACCAACAAAAAGTCCTGCCAATTCCTCGCCTTTCGGATGAAAGCAAACGTACTCGACTCCCAATTATGGCAGTCAACCCACTCGAAACCGCGTCCGTCGAAGTCATATTCGTACAATGCCGGTTCGTTCCGGTACATTTTGTTGAGGTCGGCAAGACAACGTTGCAATCCTTGGTGCGGTTCCCACTGCAACAGGTGCCACTGCAAACTTTCGTCGAAATTCCATTCGTTCCACTGTCCGAATTCATTTCCCATCATCGTCAGTTTTTTGCCGGGATGCGTCCACATGAAACTGTAAAACAGCCGAGCATTGGCAAACTTCTGCCACAAATCGCCGGGAACCTGATCCATAATCGAACCCTTTCCATGAACAATTTCGTCGTGAGAAATCGGCAAAATGAAGTTCTCGTGGAAGGCGTAAATCAAACTGAACGTCAATTCATCGTGGTGAAACTTTCGGTGGACTGGATCGTGCCGCATATAACGGAGCGTGTCGTTCATCCAGCCCATGTTCCATTTCATGGAGAATCCGAGTCCGCCGCAGTACGTCGGTCTCGACACGCCGGGCCACGCAGTGGACTCTTCCGCAATCATCAGTGCATTCGGATATTGGATTCCGACCTGCTCGTTGAGCGTTTTGATAAAATCAATCGCTCTCAAATTTTCCCGACCACCGAATTCATTCGGAATCCAGTCCCCTTCTTCGCGGCTGTAATCGAGATACAGCATCGACGCAACGGCATCGACACGAAGACCGTCGATGTGATATTTGTCGAGCCAAAAAATCGCATTGGAGACCAAAAAGTTTCGGACTTCGTTTCGACCGTAATTGAAGATGAGCGTTCCCCAATCGCGGTGTTCCCCCTGTTTCGGGTCGGCATGTTCGTACAAAGCGGTGCCGTCGAACTGTCGGAGACCATGTCCATCACGGGGAAAGTGTGCCGGCACCCAATCCATAATGACCCCGATGTTGTTTTGGTGGCAAAGGTCAATGAGGTACATAAAATCTTCCGGTCCGCCATATCGGCTCGTTACGGAGAAATAGCCGACGACCTGATACCCCCAACTTGCCGAAAGGGGATGTTCCGCAACAGGCAGGAGTTCGATATGGGTGTAATTCATCATCTTGACGTACTCGACGAGTTGATCGGCAACATCCCGATAAGTGAGCCAGCGGTTCGGATCATCGCCGGGTCTGCGCCACGAACCGAGATGGACTTCGTAAATCGACATCGGTTTGTGGAGCCAATCGTTGTCTTGACTCCGGCGTTTTTCGAGCCAATCGGCATCGTTCCACTGAAATCGGTCGAGTTCGACAACTTTCGAAGCGGTATAAGGAGGCACTTCGGCGAAGAAACCGACGGGATCACTCTTTTCGCAAGTATGGTCTCCATTTTTGAGGAGGTATTTATACGTTGTCCACTCTTGGACATCGGGCACAAAGATTTCCCAGAAGCCGGAAAAGCGGTTGTTATTCATCGGGTGGGCATTTCCGTCCCAATTATTAAATTCGCCGATAACACTGACAGCGGAAGCATTGGGAGCCCAAACGGCAAAGTTTACTCCCTTTTGCCCATTAACTTCCCGGAGGTGGGCACCGAGTTTTTTATAACTTTTCCAATGCGTTCCTTCACGGAGCAGATGGAGATCGAATTCGGACAACAGGAAACTAGACGAAAGTTGCGACGAAGGCATAATAAACTGAGAGAAAACATTTTTGTAATGATGTTAATTATAAGGGTTAGAGCAATTTTGACAAGACAAGGACACAAACCGCAGAAAATACAGTCCAACACCAACAAACGGATGATTTTTCCGTGTCCGTTTTTGATCTAAACGTTTTTCCTCTGTCCCCTCTCCCTTTGGGAGGTATTTTCGTACACGGGTTAGGGTGAGGGCAACCTGCCTTTTCAAGCAAATCTGCTTTTTCG
>Ga0082212_10005988_pt1 | contig 16443 bp, 13 predicted proteins | sample TergutNt197P3_FD_71548 | JGI IMG/M metagenome (GOLD analysis project Ga0082212, IMG submission 71548) | Neocapritermes taracua P3 segment gut microbial communities from Petit-Saut dam, French Guiana - Nt197 P3 | ecosystem: Host-associated > Arthropoda: Insects > Digestive system > Gut ... | reverse complement strand
TGTTTTCTCGGGCCAAACGGAGCGGGAAAAAGCACCACAATCAACATCATCACCGGGGCCTTGCGCTGCGATGGCGGAAACATACTGTATAAAGGGGAAAGCATCTACAAAAATTTGCTCGAATACAAATCCCATTTGGGAATCGTCCCGCAGGATTTGGCGCTGTATGACGATTTGTCCGCAGAAAAAAACATTTTGTTTTTCGCGTCGCTGTACGGGCTAAAAGGCGACGCGCTCAAAGCCGGCTGCCGCTTCGCGCTTGAATTTACGGGACTGTCGGACAAAGCGAAAGAAAAAGTCAACACGTTTTCGGGCGGAATGAAACGGCGTTTGAATATAGCCTGCGCCATAGCGCACAAGCCCGAACTTCTGATAATGGACGAGCCGACCGTTGGAATTGACCCGCAATCCCGCAACCATATTCTCGAAGGCGTAAAACAGCTTCGCGGACAGGGCATGACGATTCTCTACACCACGCACTACATGGAGGAAGTCGAGGAAATCTCGACGCGCATAATCATCATGGATATGGGCAGCATCATTGCAGAGGGCACAAACGAATCCTTGAAAGGCCCGGACCAGGAAGAGAGCCTTGAAGCTGTATTTTTGAAAATGACCGGCAAGTCGCTGAGGGATTAGGAGGGAAACGATGTATAAATTCAAAAAAATGTTTGTCATGGATTTTATGAATTTGTTGACAAACCCTATGTGGATAGCTTATGCTATTGCGTTTCCGGTTTTGTTGATACTGATACTCGGTTTTTTGACAAGCGGAGGTTACGGCGATACAATCACTTCGTATGACTACTACGGGGTTGCGCTGATGATTTACGGCGTGTTCAACGCATCGACATTTGCGGCCAATAGTTTTTTGGAAGAACGGATCAAAAATCCAAATATGCGGATCGTCTATTCCCCTGTGCGATCGTTCTATATCCACTTTTCAAAGGTTTTGGCCACAACTGCATTCTGCGCGGTTATGTACACCGTCGTCGCCCTCTTCGTAAAATTTACAGCCGGGGTAAATTACGGAGGATTTGACGCCTGGGCGATATTTGTCATCATGCTGCTTGCGATATTCTTTTTTTCGTCGCTTGGCGTCACGGTGTGCTGCATAATCAAAAACGAAAGCGCCACAAATTCAATATTAAATTTGATTTTTACTCTTGCCGCAGTTTTCGGAGGTATATTTTTTCCGGTGGACGGGCTCGGGAAAGCAATCGCCGCCGCAAGCTGGGCCTCGCCCGCGAAATGGATTTTGACAGTGTGCCTGCAAATAATCTACGACAAAGATTTTTCGTTGTTTTTGCCTGTCTGCGGCGGGCTCATATTGTTAGGCGCGGCTTCTGTGTTATTGTGCAACCGGTTTTTCAGAGGGGAGGATTTCATATGAGGGTATTTACTGCTGTACTGATAAACAATTTCCGGCGTTTGGAAAAACATAAAACAAGGCTGATCATGTTTTTTGTTTTGACAATCGGAGCGGTAGCGGCCGCCGTGTTCTTTAATGCGCGCTCCGATATCGCCGGGCATATCGCCGTGGTTTCGGAAAATGACATAGGCAATCCGTACGGGCGATATCTGAATGTGACGCCGCTTGAAAAAATGCCGCCCATGTCCGAGCTGGCAGCCGGCAAATACGACGCAGCCGTAATTTTTGACGGGCAAGGCGGTTATGAGATACAGACAATCAAAAATGACGATTTCAGGCAAATGCTCGACGCGATTATTAAAAATCCGGATTTTTTCGATGCGGGCGAAATCGGTTCGCGGGAAAATGGCACGAACATTCTCGGGTTTCTCATGATGTTTGTGTTGATGCAGGGCATTTCCATGACGTTTATGTTCGCGGAGGACAAAGACAAGAAGCAGATACGGCGCATTGCGGCTTCCCCTGTGTCCTTTTCCTGGTATTTGTTTGCGCACAGCCTGTTTGCGTATCTGTTCCTGCTTGTCCCGACAATGGCAATCATATCGGCTGCGCGGTTATTTGGCGTGAATATCGGTTTTGGGATGCTCGAATTTTTTGCGCTCGCGGCAATTCTCAGCGCATTGGGCACATCATTCGCACTTTTTCTTGTGGCGATGATAAAAACAGGCGATTCGGCGAATATGGTCGGTTCGGCGGTTGTCGTCTTGACTTCTGTATTGGCCGGCAGTTTTTATTCGTTTGACAAAGGCAACAAAATTTTGGAAACGATTATAAAAGTATTGCCGCAAAAAGCGTTTTTGTCGATGGCGGAATTGGTGGAACAGGGAAAGAGCATATCGAATTGGTATCATTACGGATTGTATATCGCCGCGCTCACGTTATTCTTTTTTGTCGCCGCAGTCGTCAAAGCAAGAAAATCTTTTTGATTTTTCCGATTTATAAAAAAAGTTGGGAAATGTCAAAAATATGTTGTAAATAACGCGCTTTTGATGTATAATGGGCAAGTAAGGACTTGAATTTGGGAGGGCAGGCAAAAATGAATGAAAAAACAAATTTTGAAATGATTTCCAACGCATGGCCGGGGGTGGACGGACTGGGCAGGGTTTTGCCCACATATGAAGATCTGCCCAAAAAAAACGACGGCAAAACGCGCCAAGTGGGATTGTTCTACTGGACTTGGCATTATCCCGGCATAAAAAACGAGCCGGTCAATATTTCAGAGCTGATGAAACGCCATCCGGACCTCCATAAAAACAATTATGAAGACCCCAGATGGTGGACTCTGGGCGACTGGGACGGCACGGGCAAAGCCCCCTACCCCGCGGGGCCGTACCAGCATTACTGGGACGAGCCCCTGTTTGGCTATTACAGCTCGCTGGACGAGTGGGTGCTGCGCAGGCACGCCGAAATGCTCGCCGACGCGGGCGTGGACGTGGTCATATTCGACAACACCAACGGCACGATGACATGGCCCTTAGCATACCGGAAAGTTTTCGAAGTTTTCGAAAAAGCGCGCAAAGACGGGGTAAATACGCCGAAAATATCTTTTTTGCTCCCCTTTGGCCCGGGGGAAAATACAAATTCGCAGCTGCTGCAGTTATATTCCGATATATATGAGAACGGAAAATATCGCGACTTGTGGTATTATTGGGATGGCAAACCGCTGCTCATGGCGCACCCGGATCTGCTGCCGGTTTCCGGGGACGGCGAATCCGCCCGGATCGGCAGGGAAATACTCGCCTTTTTTTGTTTCCGCCCCGGCCAGCCCCTGTATTTTTCCGATCCCCCTGTTTCAAACGCCAACCCGGGGGGCGATATCCGCTGGGACTGGCTTTCGCTCTACCCGCAGCGCATAGCGCGAAAAAACGGTGCGCCCGAGCAGATGGCGGTGGGCACAGCGCAGAACTGGACTTTCGGCATAACCGGCGAAAACAACCCGAGAGGCGGGCTCACCGCGTTCAACGGGGACAACACACTGGGCAGAACCTTCCGCTATGAAGACGGCGATACAAGCCGCCCCGGCTATGACACGCGGGAAAACGCCGTTTGTTACGGGGCGAATTTCGGGCAGCAGTTCGACTACGCGCTCGAAGCGGATCCGGAGTTCATATTCATAACCGGCTGGAACGAATGGACGATGGGGCGCTACGACTACTGGCCGCCGCATTCCCCCGACCCGCGCACCATCTATACCATAAACAACGCGATGCCGGATCAGTTCAACGACGAGTTCAGCCGCGACATAGAGCCATCCAAAGGCCCCCTGAAAGACCATTACTACTATCAGATGGTTTCGTATATACGAAAATACAAAGGGGCGGATCCGCTGCCCGAAGCTTCCGGCAAATTGCCGGCAATGGACATAAACGGCGAAGCGGGCCAATGGGACGGTGTCGCCCCGTTGTACCGCCCGTATGAAAACAATGTTGCCCCGCGCGATTTCGAAGGGCACGGCAAAAATCATTACAAAAATTGCACCGGCAGAAACGACATAATCGAAGCGAAAGTGGCCCATGACCATGGCAACATATATTTCATGGCGAAAACCAAAAACCCCCTGACCCCCCATACCGATCCGGATTGGATGCGCCTCTTGATCGGCGCGGGCAAAACAGCGGACGACAACTGGGAAGGGTATCGCTACATACTCAACCGCATCTCCCCCACGGACAAAAAAGCGATTCTTGAAAAATCCAACGGGGGCTGGGACTGGAGCGCGGTCGGGCAGGTTTCGTACAATATCGGCGCAAACGGCGATATGCTCGCAGTCGAAATACCCAAATCGATGTTCGGCATATCCGGCGACGATTTCACCATAGATTTCAAGTGGAGCGACAACACGCTGGCAGCCGGCGACATAATGGATTTTTACCAATACGGCGACACGGCTCCCGGCGGGCGCTTCAACTACCGTTACAAATCGAAAAAGCAGTAAAATTATATTGGAGGGAAAAGATTATGAAAAAGAAGTTTCGCATGGGGATCATAGGGTGCGGGGGCATATCCGGATCGCATATATGGGGCATAAACGACAGCCCCGATCTGGAAGTGGGCGCACTCTGCGACATACTGCCCGAGAGGATCGGGGAAAAAAGGAAGATGTGCGATGTTTCCGATGAAGCCTGCTACAGCGATTACATCGAGCTTTTGGATTCCGGCAAAGTCGACGCCGTCTCCATCTGCACGCCAAACAACCTGCATTATCAGATGGCGATGGAAGCGGTCAGGCGCGGCATACCGTATGCGGTGGAAAAGCCCGCCTGCGGCAATGAAAAAGAAGCGGCAGCGCTTTTTGAAGAAACCCAAAAAAAAGGGCTTGCCAACATGGTCTGTTTTTCGTACAGGTTCATCGCCGCCGCGCGCTACGCCCGCGATCTGGTCCAAAGCGGGGAGCTTGGCAAGATATACCATGTCGACGGCGAATATTATCAGGCATGGGGGCTGCCCAACGCCAAAACCGGGGCGCTCGCCTCGCTTGTCTGGCGTTTCGACAAAGAGCAGGCGATAACGGGAACCCTCGGCGACTTGGGCTGCCACATGATCGACCTAATACGTTTTATGACCGGCTGCGAATTTACGCGGATCGCCTCCGACTGCGACACGTTCATACATAAGCGCCCCCTGCCGGGCGATCCCTCCGCTATGGGCGAAGTGACCGTTGACGACTATGTGAGCATCGTGGGGCAGCTCGAAAAACAGATAGCCGCCAACCTCGCGATAACCAGATACGCATACAGCAGGGGCAATTACCAAAGGGTCGAAATCTACGGGGACAACGGCGCCTTGCGCTATACTCTGGAAGACAAGGACACGCTTGAGATAAATATCGGAAACGAACCGATGAAGCAGTCCCATACCTGGTGCAGCGTTCCCATACCCCACAGGTACCACTCAAAGCAAATGCAGTCGTTCGCCGATATTTTAAACGGCTGCGGCGACGGCCTCGCGGCCACGATAGAGGACGGCTGGAAAGTGCAGAAAGTGCTCGACGCCGCCTGTGCGGCGGCAGATAACGTCGTCAGATTGTAAATAAAACAGGGCGGCAAAACCGCCGCCCGATATCAATCCGTTTTCACCCTGCTTAAGTTGTTGTCGCTGTAATAATCGAACATGAGCCTGTCTGAAAACTGCATCAGCACCACATCCGTTATATTGTTGTCCGCCACAAATTGGCTGTATTGGAAATTTTGCTGGTCCCAGGGCGGAAGATATATGTATGTATTGTCAAAATTGGCCGCGAGCAGCCAATTGGACCACCACGAGTAGGAATCGCCGATGATCAGAAGGTTCCTGCCCGTGGTTTTGTTTTTCAGGCTGTAGTACCTCTGCCCGGAAGAGTTATAGTACGCGGAATAATGGTCGGCGTAGGTGCTCTTGTCGAATTTGCCCGCTGCATATTGGTCGTATGCGTCTATGTGGACATTCGGATCGGTGAAAGCCGGCAGGGTTATGTCCAAAACCAGCAGCGGCTCATAATAGTCCTCATAGCGCAAGACCGCGGCAAACGAGCCCCTCTCTTTCACGTCGTCGAAGCGTATGAGCCCCGTTTCGCCGTTTGTGGGCAGCGGGCCGCCTATTTCGGGGGTGTTTTTTTTCATCATGTTTATTATGTCCGCATACCCCGAATACGCCCCGAGCGCCGCCCAGTGGTGGTCGGTCCGAAAAACCCTCTCGACTCTTTTTTCCACCGTGTCTATGTCAAACCAGCCCACGCCTTTCGCATCCAGGCTGTTTGCGAATTCATAGAAAAAATCGAGCGTCGAAAATTCGTTTGGAACGATGTCGATCGCATATTCGGTGTCCTGCATCCTCGTGAGGATATATACGTAAAAATTCACGCCCGGCTCCGCATATATGATCCTGTTTATGTTCTCGACCTGCCTGTCGAAATTTTTTCTGAGCGATTTTTCGGTGCCTATTATCCACCTGTCGAGAAACTGGTACGGCTCGAAAGCGTAATACCTGTGGAAATTGTCGTCGTACAAAAGCTGCGCCTCGACTTTGACCGGGGGTTTTTTTGGCGCTTCCTCTTGTCCTTCATTTTCCAAAACCTCCGCAGCTTCGGGGTTTTTGGAAGTATCCTCGGGTTTTGGGGCGCTCGGCTTTTTTCCCATCAGCTCCATGAGCTTGATCTGCGAGTTTCTGTCGATGTTTTGCATATATGCTACAAGCCGGCTGTAAAAAGGCAGGTAGTTTGTGTATATGTCGTGCAAACCCGCCTTTCCCTTTTCGATCGAGTTAAAAAAGTCCGCCAAAAATTCGTCTTCTTCATATACTTTGTCGGGATCCTTGTAGTTTCGCAGGTCTTCGATGTATATCACGCCGAGCCCGTCGAAAGCGTACATCACGGGGCACCACAAAAATATAATCAGAAAAACAAACATCATGGCATAGATATATATATCGTTTCTTTTCATAAAATAAAATACGACCCTGTAATTTTGCGGCAAAGCGATATGCAATAATCACCGAAAAATCGCATACCGCTTTGCCTTTCGTTGTTTTACGGCGCTTTAACCGCTGATATCATTTCGCGTCTTTTTTGTCGTCGTCCGGAGTTTTCTTTTTTGCCACCAGCACTATTATTATAATCACCACCACGACAAGCACCGCGCCGATGATGATAAAGGGAAGCGCGTTGAATTCGCCCTCTTCTTTGTCGTCGGCCTGCGCGGCGCCGCCTTCAGCGCCGTCGTTTGCCGCTTCGCCGTCGCCGGAATCGCCCGCGTCGCCGTTGTCGGCGGCCGGAGGAGGTTCGGGCTCGTCTGCGGGGATGTCGCCGGTTCTGGCCACTTCAAGCGCGGAAAAGTTGAGCCCGTTCGTGAATTCTACCTTGATCACGTGCTCGCCGGCGGCGATTGGCGCTTCGCCCACCGGATACAGCGCGTAGACTTGCCAGCCGTCCCTGGCCGAATCGGGCGATGTGCCTATCTCCTCTCCGTCGCAGGACACTTTCACGCCGCCTGTGGGATCCGCGTCCGAGGCGAGCCAAGCGTCGAATTTGTACACCCCGTCGCGCTGCACCGTCACCGTGTACTGCACCCAGTCGCCCCCGGCTATCCAGCCGATGTTGCCGCCGAACTGCTCGTCGTTGTACTGCGTGTTGACGCCTTCCTCGGGCCTTAATGTCAGCTCGCCGTCGGCGGGATTGCCGCCCTTGCCGTAATTGGCCGCACCCGGGTCGAAATCCGTGGCGGTTATCGTCGTTTTGCCGGAGCCGATATTGAAATTTTTGGGGGCCCATACAATGGGAGGCGCGTCCTCGCGGGCTTCTACGAAAGTGATCAGAAACGATTCAAAATTCAAGCCGCCGTCGGGGAACTCGACTTTTATCACATTCGTCCCCTTGACCATATGGAACTGCCCCACCGGATAGAACGCATAGTCCTGCCAGCCTTCGCCGTTGTTTTCGACAAAAACCGAGCCGATCTCCCTGCGGCCGCAGGAAAACACGGCATCGCCGCCGTTGCCGCCCGTTCCGCCCCACATTCCGAGGTCATACATTCCGGCAGTCTCGCACACAACCGTGTACTGCACCCACTCTTCCGCCTCAATCCAGCCGATGCAGGACATATTTTCGCCTTCCCTGCCGCCCACGTAGTCGTTGTTTATGTTGTAGTCGTAAGTCTGGACCTCTTCGTCCGGCCTGATGTCATGGTTTCCGGCCTCCGGGTTGGCTTCATAGTAGTTGCCCTCGCCGCTGTCGAACCAAACGGCTTCTATCACCGTTTCGCCCCCGCCGATTATTATTTCTTTGAAAGGCTCGGCCATAACAGGAAATGTAAATAATGTCAAAATACAAAGCAATGACAACGCCGCCGCAAAAAATCTTTTGAACATAAAATAACCTCCTTAAACATTTATTAAAAATTTAAAACCTGAAATATATGAAAGGGTTGTACGCTCCCTGAGCGAGCATCATTATGCACAAGATCAAGGCCACTACCGAAGCGGCGTCGATGATATAGGCCGTTTTCTTGCCTTTTTCCAGAAATTCTTTTATCTTTTTCGAAACCGGCACGGAGCATATGATCCCCGCCGCCATCATAAAAATGTACGCAGGCTTCAGCATTCCGTTTTCGGCGAGCTCGAGCGCGCTCCCCGGGCCGCTTGCCCCGAACATCGCGGATAATATCGTGCCGATATGCGGCAGCGACTCGGCCCTGAATATGACCCAGCCGAACATGAACGCCGCTATCGTGTAGATATGGCCGAGCACCGGGAGCTTTTGCAAAATATCCTTCAAGACGAGTTTTTCGAATATCAGAAGCGCCCCGAAATACACCCCCCACACTATGAATGTCCATTGGGCCCCGTGCCAGAGCCCGGTGAGCAGCCAAACGACCATCATGTTGAATATCCAGCGCGGGGTCTTCACCCTGTTTCCGCCGAGGGGGATGTACACGCAGTCCCTGAAAATCGACGAGAGCGATATATGCCACCTTCGCCAGAATTCGGTCACGGATTTGGAGATGTAGGGATAGTTGAAATTTTCGAGGTAATGGAAGCCCATCATCCGGCCGAGCCCTATCGCCATATCGGAATATCCCGAAAAATCGTAGTATATCTGGAGCGCGTACGCAACGATTGCAAACCACATACCGAGTGCGCCGATCGAGCCGGCGAACCCCGTGCCGTATTTGGCGAGTATGCCGTCGCAGGCTTCTGCCATCGTGTTGGCTATCAGTATCTTTTTTGCGAGCCCCGCGGTGAAGCGGCGAAGCCCCTCGGCGAATTCGTCCGTTGTTTCGCTTCTTTCGTCAATTTCCCCGGCGATGTCGCGGTAGCGCACGATCGGCCCGGCGATCAGCTGCGGGAACGCCGCCACATAGGCGCCAAACGAAGCGATGTTTTTTTGCACTTTCGTGTCGCCCTTGTACAAATCTATCGTATAGGACATGGCCTGGAAGGTGTAAAACGATATTCCGATCGGCAGCGCAAGGCCCAAGGGCTCCATCCACGACAAAGCGGGGATCAGCCGCAGGTTGCCGATTATGAAGTCGGCATATTTGAAAATTCCCAAAAGCAACAGATTGACGACCACGGAGGCTATCAAAAAATATTTGGCCTTTTTTTTGTCGTCCGAGTTTTTGGCTATGAAATACCCGAAAACGAAATTGCAGGCAATCGAAAACATCATCAGCAAAACATAAACCGGCTCCCCCCATGCGTAAAAAAACATGGAAAAGGCGAGAAGCACGATGTTTCTTGTTTTTCTCTTTTTTACCGCGAAATACGCCAAGAAAAACAAAGGCAGGAAAAAGAACTGAAAAGGCAGGCTCGAAAAAACCATTTGAAACGCTCCGTTTTTATTTAATCTATCAGAACCTGAAATACAAAAAGGGATTGAACGAAGAATCGACGAGATAAGCCACTCCGATAACCAGCACGGCGACCCCCCCGGCATAAGCGGCGAACTTCACAAGCTGCGATTTTTCATAGAACCTGTAAAACAGCTTTTTGGGCAGCGGGGTAGAGGCGACGATCAATATGGCAAAAAACGGGAAATTGCGCGAAATCTCATATATGTCAGCCTGCGAAACGGTGGCCGAAACCCCCGCCCCGAACATATTCCCGAGATAAACCATCCCCGCGCCCAAATCCTCGAATACAAACAGCAGCCAGCCGAACAGCACGAAAAACAATGTATATACATGCCCGAAAAACGCGGGCAGTTTCTCGAGTCTTTTGAGCAAAAAGGCCTTTTCGAGCACCAAAAGCACAAAATAGTACAGCCCCCAGAGCACATAGTTCCAGCTCGCCCCGTGCCAAAAACCGGTCAAAAGCCAGACGACGAGCAAATTCCCGTAGTTTCGCAGCGGGGAGCAGCGGCTCCCGCCCAACGGGAAATACACGTAATCCCGAAACCAGGTGGAGAGCGACATATGCCAGCGCCGCCAGAATTCGGTTATGGATTTTGATATGTAGGGATAATTGAAATTTTCCAAAAACCTGAAGCCTATGATTTTGCCAAGCCCGATCGCCATGTCCGAGTATGCCGAAAAATCGAAATAAATCTGGAACCCGTAGCATATCATGCCGACCCAGCAGCCAAACACCGTCCGCTCGCCGGGCGGCACGTTTTTGAAAGTCTCCCACAGCTGCCCGGCAATGTTGGCGAAAAATATCTTTTTGGCGAATCCCGCCAAAAACGTTCTCGCGCCGGAGGCCACAAGGGCAAGGCTTTCGTCGCGCTCCCTGAGCATATCGTCCACGTCCTGGTATCTCACGATCGGCCCGGCGATCAGCTGCGGGAACAGGGTGACATAAGCGCCAAAAGACACCGCGTTTGTCTGCACTTTCCCCTTTCTCATGTAGACGTCGAAGACATAGGACAAGGCCTGGAAGGTATAAAAAGAGATGCCGATTGGCAGCGGGATGTTTGCAAGCGGGGTGTCAATGATCCCGAAAATGCCCAAGATAAAACCGGCGTATTTGAAAAATCCCAAGAGGCCGATATTGATGACAATGCACAGCACCAAAATGAATTTCGCCTTTTTTTGATCGGTGTCCCTGTACCTGTCCACAAAATATCCGGACACATAATCCACTGCTATCGTGAACACCATCAAAAACACATAAACCGGCTCGCCCCAGCCGTAAAATATCAGGCTCACCACCAAAAGCACTAAATTCCGCCATTTCAGATGTTTTTTCGGGACCAGAAAATATGCGATGACAGTGACCGGGAAGAACAAAAACATAAACTCCAAGCTGGAAAATACCATTGTACGAGCTCCGTTAATTATATCATGATACGGATTATGATATCACAAACCAAACGCAAAGTCAAGCGGATTTTGAAAATAATGTTGACAATGTCAAAGCAATGTGGTAAAATGGACAATGACGAAAGGTGGGCGCAAAAATGCAAAAAATCATCAGAAATTTTTTGAACGGCTTGGCACTCGGGATAACGGAAGCGGTTCCGGGGGTCAGCGGGGGCACGATCGCGGTCATAATGGGGTTTTATGACGAGTTTGTCAGGGCAGTGAACCATTTCAAAAAAGACAGGCGAGAATCCCTTGGATTACTGGTCCCCCTTTTTATCGGCGTGGTCGCGGGGCTTTTGTCGTTTGGCTCGCTTGCGAATTATCTGCTGACGCACCATTCGTTTCCCACCATGCTTTTTTTTGTGGGCCTTATAGCGGGCATCATGCCCCCCATATATTTCAAGCTGAAAAGACTGCGGCCGAAATTCACCTTGAAAAGATTATTGCTCATTTTGGTTCCCGCGCTGATGCTGGCCGCATTGTCGTCTTTGAAAGAGGCTGCGGTCGCAGAACCTGCGGAAGTCATAGCCAACATGGGCCTCCCTTTCATGCTCTTCGTTTTTTTGGGCGGGATCCTGGCCGCTGCGGCGCTTGTGATCCCCGGCGTGAGCGGTTCGGTGGTTCTATTGATCATGGGGATTTATCCCTCGATAACTTACTGCCTCGCGAAAATCGGCCATTTGATAACGGATATGACAGACGCCGCGATTCTGCTTGACATATGCAAGCTGTTCGTCCCGCTCGGCCTGGGGCTTCTGATCGGCGCGCTGGGAATGCTCAAACTGATCGAGAAACTTCTGAAACACTATTATGAAAACGTGTATTCGGTCATATTGGGGCTTATGGGCGGCTCCGTCTACGTTTTGGTCAACCACCCAATCGTATTTGGCAGCTATATCGACCATTCGAATTTGACAAAATGGAACATATCGCTGCTTTTCGGCGGCGGGCTGCAAATATCCCCTTTGGTCGTCGCAATCGGGCTTTTTACATTCGCGCTCGGGATAGCCATATCGTTTTTTTCGGGAAAAAACGCATTCAAAAACAAAAAGGAAAAACAAGTTTTATGAATAAGTTTTTTAAAATTTTTATCGTCACATTCAAAATCGGGGCCTTCACGTTCGGGGGCGGCTATGCGATGATTCCGCTGATGCAGGCGGAATTCGTGGACAGGTACCATTGGATAGAGGAAACCGACATTGTGGACGTGTTCGCGGTGGCGCAGTCGCTGCCGGGGGTGATCGCGGTGAATTCCTGCATACTGATAGGAAATAAGATAGCAGGGGTGGCGGGCGGCTTTTTTGCCGCGCTTGGCTGCGTTTTGCCTTCGTTCTTGATTTTGTCGGCCATCACGAGGGTCTACGAAGCTTTCATAACCGACGCTTACGTTCTGGGCGCGCTCAGGGGGATATCCGCCGCCGTGGTGGCGCTGATGCTGTCCGCGGTGTTCAAGCTCTCAAAACAATCGCTCAAAGGGGCGGCAAGCCTCGCCATCGCCGCCTGTGCCTTAGCCATCTCGCTTGTTTTCCCCTCGGTGAATGCGGTGTTTATCATCGCCGGGTCGGCGATTCTCGGGCTTGCCCTGAAGCTTCCCGGTTCGCTCGGCAAAAAAAATGACGGGGGAAAAGGCAAGTGATCTATCTAAAGCTGTTTTTCGCGTTCTTTAAAATCGGGCTGTTCACCATCGGCGGAGGCTACGCGATGATCCCGCTGATCCGTCAGGAACTGGTGGGCGTGTATATGACAATGGAAGAGTTTATCGATATAATCGCAATATCCGAAGTCACGCCCGGGCCGTTTGCGGTCAACTCGGCCACATTCACCGGAATGAAATTAGCTTCCGTGCCGGGAGCCCTGGCCTGCACGCTGGGGGTCATCGGGCCGTCTTTGATCATCATGACCTTCGTGGCGCTGTTTTTTTTCAATGTCAACCAAAAACCCGCAGTCAGGGCCGCGCTTTACGGAATCAGGCCCGCAGTCTGGGCCTTGATACTGTCGGCCACTATCGGAGTGGCGAGAAACGTGCTTTTGAGCGGGCAGGGATTCGGGGCTTCTTTTTTTGCCGCTTTTGACATGGCGGGAATATGCGTTTTTGCGGTCGTGTTTTTGTGCATGCGGCTTATAAAAAAGATAAACCCCATATTCTTTATTTTAGGCGCGGGGGTTTTCGGCGCCGTGTTTTTGCGCTGAAACCTCAAAAATATATATTGACAAATTTTATCGCATGGGGTATAATGGCAGTGTCAAAAAATCGTGATGCGCCAAGCGAAAGAAGCAGGATAGGTACAGTGATGCTGAATTTCAAAAAATTGACATTGGACGATATAAAAAAGATAAGCCCATATTTTTCATATTCGAAAAACAAGACCTGCGACAATACGATAGGCGGTACTTTCATGTGGCGCGATTTTTTTGGGGTCGAATACGCCGAATATGACGAAAACCTCATATTCAAGGCGAAAGTGACTTATCACGGCGGGATAACCGCTTTCACCGTGCCATTGGGAAAAGATATATGCGGCGCCATGGAGCAGCTGGACAAATACTGCCGCTCCCTTGAAATACCGGTGGCCTACTGCACCGTCACCGCCGAAGATATGCCGTATATAAAGGCCATGTACCGCGAGTTCGAGCTTTATCAGGAGACAAACTGGAGCGATTACCTGTACAGGGCAGACGATCTGAAATCGCTCGCGGGCAGAAAATACAGCGGGCAGCGCAACCATATCAATTATTTCAACAAAGAGTGCGCCGGCTGGGTCTTCGAGGAAATAACGGGGGACAACATAGGCGAAGTGAGGGATTTTTATGAAAAATTCAGCCTGACGGCGAATAAAGATTCGGAGATTTTTGCCGAAGAACAAAGAAAGACAATGGAAGTGCTCGACAATTACAAAGCATACGGGCTTATCGGCGGGCTCCTTCGGGCAAACGGCTCGGTCGCGGCTTTTTCCGTGGGCGAGATATGGCAAAATGTGCTGTTCGTGCACATCGAAAAAGCCGATTTTGGCATCCGGGGCGCATACCAAGTCATAAACAATGAATTCGCCAGGCATTTCGCCTCGGAGGAAGTGGAATTCATCAACCGCGAGGAGGACGTGGGCGACGAGGGGCTGAGGGCGTCAAAGAAATCCTATCACCCCATCGAAATCATCGATAAATATATAGTCGAGGTAAAATAACATCAATAAAGGAGCTTTGTTTTTATGTTAAAAAAAATATTGTGCGCATCGATTGCCGCAGTCATGCTGTTTGGCATATGTTCCTGCGGGGAAAAGCCAAATTCGGAAAATCCCGGCGGGGGCACGGCCGAAATCCCCGGCGAAACCCAAGCGGAGGAAGCCAAACAGGACCAGAAACTTCTGCCCGATGTGCCGGAGAGCGATTTCGGCGGATATCAGTTCAATATTTACAGCAAGGGACCCGTTTTCAACGAATGGGCGAGCCAGGACATATATGCCGCAGAAGAGAACGGCGAACCCATAAACGACGCAGTGTATAAACGCAACCGCTACATCGAGCAAAATTACAACATCGAAATCGTGGATATTCCCTCGCCAAACGGCGATATGCCTTCCGCCATAAAAAAAGCGGTGTCCGCCGGCGACGACATATACGATGCGGTGGTGCCCAATATGTACAATCAGGCGACCTTGGCCGCAGGCGGCAATTTGACCGATCTGAAACAGATCCCCTACCTCGACCTGTCCAAGAAGTGGTGGGACCAGAAGGCGAACGTCGATTTGACGATCAATAAAAAGCTGTTTTTCACCGTGGGCGACCTGTTCATCATGGACAACGACGCCACCTGGCTGATCATATTCAACAAGGAGCTGATCAAAGACCTCGCGCTCGAGAATCCGTACGAAATCGTGAGAAACGGCAACTGGACTTTTGACAAGCTGCTCGACATGTGCAAGGGGGTTTCAAAAGACCTGAACGGCGACGGCATCATGGACAGAAACGATTTTTACGGCAATGTCTCGCAGGGCGAGAACATGACCGCGTATTATCTCGCCGCGGGCGAAAAATATATACAGAAGGACTCCGCCGATCTGCCGTTTACCGCCATGGACACGGAGCGCTCGCTGTCGGTGGTGGAGAAGATATACGATTTGATGTATGACAACACGGTTTCGTACAATTACTGGGACCTAAGCGATCCGGAGCCGTTCAAGATAACCCAGGCGATGTTTGAAAACAATCAGGCGGTCTTTAAGATAACCGCCTTGCAGCTCGTGATACGCATGCGCAACATGGAGACAAATTTCGGCATAATACCGATGACAAAGTATGAGCTGAGCCAAAAAGACTACGCGCACTACGTACACCCCACCGCTTCCGCGCTATCGGTGCCCACCACGAACAGCAACCTCGAGAGGACCGGGATAATCCTGGAGGCGCTGGCGGCCGAGTCGTACTACACCGTGAGGCCCGCATACTATGAAATCTCGATAAACGGCAAGTTTCTGAGGGACGAGGAATCAATAGAAATGCTTGACATAATACTCGACACAAAAGTATTTGACCTTGCAAAATGTTTCGGCTGGAGCAATCTGGGCGGAGTTCTTGAAGATATGTACAGACCGAAACAGCGCGATTTTATTTCCAGATATGAAAGCCGTAAAGACAGAATTGAAACTGAAATAAACAAAACAATAGAAGCATTTGAAGATTTTGAGTAACTTTATGGAGATGGAATGATGATAAATATAAAGCTAAGCGAAGCCGCCCGGCGCATATTAAACGATTCGGAGCTTATCTCAATCCGCGACGGCTGGTTTGAGCGGCTGCGGCGTTTATTCAACGGCACGGACGATATAAAAACTGTATTTGCCGTCAACGGAGTAAACGGCAACTCCCGCAATTCATCTTTGTTATACAGCGAGCCTGAACGATGGGTAGCTGAAAGTTTGGAAAACTTAGCCGAACGCGCCGAACGGGCAAAAAACACCGATGTTTTTACGCCGCTCTGCATACAGAACGATATTTTTGGCGTACATTACATTGATAGTATATTCGGCTGCCGTGTATATTTCGAGTACGGGCAATGGTATAACGATTATTTAGACTGCGAAGTGGGAGAGTTGTCGCCGCCGGATATAGACAAAAGCGAAGCGTGGCAGTTGACGCGGCGGCTGACGGAAGCGTTTGTCAATGCTGATGTGAAACTGCCCGTGTACGGACTGCCGACGATTGCCAGCGTCCTCAATGTTGCCGTAAATTTGTACGGCGAAC
>Ga0082212_10005987_pt1 | contig 16443 bp, 16 predicted proteins | sample TergutNt197P3_FD_71548 | JGI IMG/M metagenome (GOLD analysis project Ga0082212, IMG submission 71548) | Neocapritermes taracua P3 segment gut microbial communities from Petit-Saut dam, French Guiana - Nt197 P3 | ecosystem: Host-associated > Arthropoda: Insects > Digestive system > Gut ... | reverse complement strand
ACGTTTCTATATCTTTTGGCATATTGTCGAGCCGCGTATCAAAACCTGATTTTGTAAGCGTCTGCGTCACTTTTTCGCCGTCATAATTTACGCTTGCCGCCACATTCTGGCTGAGCGTAAACGAAAACAGCTTGAAATCCTGAAACACGACGCTGAAAATCGCCATGTATTCGTCATAGTTATATTTTTTAATATCAATACCGTTCAGGGTTATAATACCCTCTGTTGGGTCATACAATCTGCAAAGCAATTTTATCATCGTAGTTTTACCGCTGCCGTTCATGCCGACAACAGCCATGCGCTGACCGATATTGAATTTTAGATTAAGGTTTCTGAGCGCGTATGTTTCCGAACCCGAATATTTAAAACTCACGTTTTTGAACTCTATATCATATTCATTGTCATCGCGTTTCTCCACGCTTATCGTACCGTGATATTTTTCGTTTGGTATATCGAGAAATTCATATAATATTTCAAGATACTGATTGTTTGTGCGAAGTTCGTTAAATGAATTGAGAAACTGTTTTAATCCTTCGCCGAATTTCATGATTCCGTTGATATATTTAAACAAATCGCCAAGCCCGAATAATTCATACAATGTTTTTATACCTACAAAAATATATACCAGCCATTCGAGAGCCGAAGTCAGAATTGTATTAATATTTCCGTGTTGCCTTTGGGTACGCTCTAATTTTGTTAATGTCGGTTCAATATTTTTAATCAGTTTTTTAAAATTACCGATAATCATTTGTTTTTGATTATACAAACGAATATCTTTTCCTGCGTGATAACTGTTCATATAATTTGACAAAATATAGCTGAACATTCTGTTATGAGGAATCGCTTCGTCCCATGCCATGTGTGATTTTTTTGTGTTGACTGCGTTGAAATGAATCGAAAGCAAGATTATCAAAACAATAAATACGCATAATACTACTGAACTTACCGGAGATGTAAAAATATACGCAATCCCGTCTTGAAATTCCGACTGAACTGTTGTAAAAGCCTTGTAAGTGATAGCGACTGACAATCCTATTGTAAACAAACCACTGATTACATTTCTTATCTGGTACACCAATTTCCAAATACCGCCGCCGCCCATATTGCGTATTTCAACAATCCTTTGTTTTTTTATATGGGTTTCAGGATTTTCGATATTGCCGTAATCCATTTCAAGAATCTTATTGTTCAAATACATATTGAATTGCCGTTCAAAATATTTGTCCTTGACATTTAAAGTCCGCCAGATAACCTCATTCAAAAGAAGTGCGGTAGCGCTTAAAACAACTGTCATGATTAATATAATTAATATATTTTTTGCCTCGTCGCCGCGTGAAAGCGCATTTATGATTTCCGCACTGCCGTAGATAAGGATAAACGGGGATATTGCGTCGAATGCGGAACGAATGATATTAAGGGGTATAAGCGACTTGTCAATAGAAAATATTATTTTATATCCGCGCATAAGTGATGCCATATCGTGTTTAAGATTCTTCACGGTTTATCCCCTCCCTATAGTAATAGCTTTGGATATTAAATATCTCCGCGTATTTTCCGTTCAATTTCATCAAGTCGTCATGAGAACCTGATTCTGTTATCTTCCCATCTTCTAAAAATAAGATACGGTCACAGAAACGGGTGCTTGACAACCGGTGTGAAATAAAAATAGAAGTTTTATCTTGAGCGAATTGGTTGTATTGCAGGTATATTTCGTTTTCGGCAATCGGGTCAAGCGCGGCTGTCGGTTCGTCAAGAATAAGCAGTAACCCGTCTTTGTATAGCGCACGGGCAAGAGCGAGTTTCTGTTTTTCGCCACCCGATAATTCTATTGCGTTTTCAACAACGCTCTTTAATAATAAAGTATCATGTTTTTTTGGCAGGCTGTCGATTTTTTTATCCAAACCTGCGAATTGAATAGAAGCCGTCAGCTTGTCCTCGCAAATAGTGTTTTCTTCACACAACGCTATATTTTGCGATATAGACACGGGAAAAAGGTATATGTCCTGAAATACTGCGGAAATCAATGTATAATATTTATCGCGGTTATATTTGTTGATTTCGTTTCCGTTTATAAGAACAACTCCTTCGGAAGTTCGGTATAATCCGGTCAATAGTTTTACAAGCGTGGTTTTCCCCGCGCCATTGCGTCCGACTATAGCTACCCGCTCGCCTTTTTTTATAGTAAAAGATATATTTTTCAACGTTTGACAATCGGCTTTCGGATATGTAAAGCTGACATTTTTAAATTCTATTTCCGGCGCAGATGCCGGTAATTCAATTCCCGCATCTCTGTTTGCATAATCAGCTATATCCAAAAATTCACGAAGATGGCAAATAGACAAGCTATTTTTATTCAATTCGCGGATGCTGAACATAATTCCGGTCAGGGCATTGGTGAACGCGCCGATAGCCGAAAAATAAAATACAGCGTCAGCTATGGTAATAGAGGCATTCAACACGTTTATAATCAAGTAAGCAAACGATATTCCGTTGCAGATTAATAGATAAATGACAGCATAACTGACATCAAAGAAAACATAAGCGTGTTTCTCCGCTGTTTTCTCCCATTTAATATATTTGCGTAATTCTGCCGAAAAAATATCGCGCAGCCATGTTTTTAAATTATACAGCCGAATATCTTTGGCTCTTTCAAAATCCCCTGATATATTGTCGATATAACCAAGTTTGCGGTAAAATAAAGCCCATTTATCTTCGTGTTTATAGTCCCAATAATTTCCGGCGCGGTGAATACCATGCTGAACGAGAGTAAGAGCTGTTATAACGAACAGAAGTATAGGATTTATCGCTGTTAATATAGCCGATAAAGCAATCATGTTAATAATGCCGGCTGCCGTTTCATTTATATCATTCAAAATGCTTTGCGTAGCCGATTCGTCGCTGTTTATGGTTTTCGACGCTTTTTGTTGTTTAGTCATTCCGTCTGGATTTTCGATATTTTCATAATCTGTATCCATAGTCTTGTAATTAATTAAATTCATATAATTAAATCTGATTTTAAATTGCCGCCATTTTATCTTTGTTGATATAATATTAATTATTATGTTTATCAACAATATCCCCGCAAAAAAAGCAGAGATTTGTATGATAAAAGCTACGGCGTTTGAATCGTTATCAATCAATGAAATTACGAGCTTTACGATATACAATCCGGCTAAAAGCGATAATACTTTCAGCGGAGCTTGCGCCGCGCTTAAAAACACGAGAAGTTTGTCCCATTTCCACATATTTGACAGAGTAAATTTTATATTCTGCCATGTTGAATATAACGGCTTTTCTTCGACTTTTTTCTTTTTTTGTTCAACCATACAAATCCTCCGTTTCTGATTTTATTTACGCAAATATCATATCACGAAAACGTAAAAAAATATACGCCCGGTACGTAGAATGTTCTCCTGAGTACGTGAAATGCAGATTTCATAAAAAAATAACCCAAAACTTGGATTATTTTTCTTTCACAGGGAGCAGTATTTCCGTTGAAAATACTCCCGGTTCGCTGTTTCGCTTACAATAGCCGCTATATTTTTCGCATACTTTATCTATTCGTATAAGCCCAAACCCGTGCGTCGGGCTATCTTTTGTGGATATGAAACGGCTGCCGCTTTTTTTGACTTCGCTGTAAACGGAGTTTGTCACGCAGATATACAAATGATAACCTTTCATGCCGATGTATACCCGTATAAACGGGCGGTCAAATTCTAAATCAACCGTATCTTGTGTTTTTACGCACGCTTCCATAGCATTGTCGAGCAGATTGCCAATCAAAACGCATAAATCAACGTCTGTGATTTGCAGTTTATCAGGGACGGCGGCTTTGGCGTTCACTTCAATGTTTCTCTGTTTCGCAAGTGAGAGTTTGCTGTTTAGTATCGCGTCAAGCATAATATTTCCGGTTTTCAAAACCGTATCAACCGACTTCAAATCTTGTTCAAGTTTATTACAAAAACCGAGTAGGTCGTCTATTTTGCCCGACGAGATATATGCTTTGATGGCTTGCAAATGATTGTGGTAGTCATGCTTCCAGCCGCGCATTTGCTTGTATATATTCTCCACTTCGTCGTAATGCTTTGACATAAGTTCGTTTTGATATTCGGCGATTTTTTTATTCATTCTTTTCCGAAACATATTATACCTCCGGGAAAAACTTGATGACTGCTTGATTAGCGGCTTCATACAAATTCCGTGACAACGGAATTTCCGTCATATCATCAAGCACAATAAATGTCCGCGTGATTTTATACACAAATTTCAGATTGACAATGAATGACCGCTGACAGCGAAAAAAACTGTTATCCAAAGATTTTTCAATCTCGGATAGATTCATTTTCGTTTTATATTCCTGCGAAACGGCACGGATAACGACATAATGGTCTTGCGCTTCGATATATCGGATTTCTGTCAACGGTATGCGATACATTTCGCCGTCAATTGTAAACACAAGCGATTTATTTATTTGCGTCAGATTTTTCACGGCTTTGTCAAGCACCTCGAACAATTTATCTTCTTTGACTGGCTTTATCAGATAATGCAAAGCAGAAACGTCGTAACCCTCCGATATATAATCGGCGAACCCTGTAACGAAAATTATGACTAATTTTTCATCAATTTTACGTATATCCTTCGCAAGCTCAACGCCGTTTTGCCCGCCCATTTCTATATCAAGCAATAATATATCAAATTTTTTATTTTCGTTCCAGGCTGACTTGAAATTTTCTGCGCTCTCGAACATTTCAACGATTATTTCGATATTGTTATTTTCAGTCCATTTATTCACGAGCATTTTTATATACTCCGTCTGCTGATGTTCGTCGTCGCAGACTGCGATTTTTATTCCCATAAGTTTTGCTCCAAAAAATATATTCTTGAAATATATTATACCATTCTGTAAGTTTTTTCGCAATAATAAATTGATTTTTGCTTTAAAATATTACAAACGCAAAAATCCCCTTTTGGGGATTTTTCTATGCAAATCAATAATAACGTGTTCACTGGCTACCGCATAATTAATACACATTTTCTTTTAACAACTCAACCACTTGGTCGAGCCTTCCCGCATAATCGCGGAGAGCGGCGGCAACTTTGGAACGTTTTTCTTTGTCACGCATTGTTGTTATAAAAATACCGTGATCCATTGCGCCGTTCTGAGCCATCCCGCCGCCTAATTTTTCTAATTGTATCCAAAGCAAACTTCTGCCTTCCATATACCCTTCATTTGGTAATAACTTTTGGATTTTATCGCCTAACTGCGCTAAATATAAATGCGACTGATTCATTTCGGCAAGTTTCATAAAAATATATTCCGGCATTCCGCCGCTTGTGGCAAGGTTGCAAACATAAACACCGTAGTTTTCCCACATCGGAAGATTTTCATCCTCAAAACGCCCGGCTTCAATATCGTCAGCCCAAGCTCGGAAAGCCGCCGCTCCGAAGAATACGCCGCCGCGTTCCGGTAAAGTCAGCCAGTGCGTCATTTTTTGTATCGCTTTCAAATATAATTCTTCAAGCGTAACTTCGCGCTGCTTTTCGCCTATGAATATCAAATCCATCTTGTTTTCGCCCGTTAAAATACAATCAATGGTTTCGGTTCCGCCTACCAGCAGTTTAACGATTTGCCCTCCGTGGTCGTATCCGATGATAAGGCAATGAGTACCCACATCGGAATGCCAGTCGGGAATGTCGTTCAAGTTCGTTTTGACAAGAACGGGAATGTCCCGGTCAATCATATCGACGATTTTTTGTATATACCGGTTATTGTCGGCATTGAGTTGTTTGGCTGTTATGTACTCATGATTATAACCGAGCGTGTCGAAAACATATTTGATATGTTCGGGACCCGCCAGATACCCTGATACGCAGTATTCACAACTGGTTGTCATATTGCGGTTGTAAACTTGTGCAACCGTGTCGCCGGTAATCGCGGCGATGTCCCAAAAATCAGGTCTTTCGTTTGTCCACCCCAAACATTCCAGAATGAATTTTACGCAATCCGGCAATCCGTAATTATGTCCCTTGCTTCCGTCAAGTAATTCGCGGTTGTTCGTAATTTTTTTCATTTTAACCTCTCCTTTGATATATTTAATCGAAAGGGTGTAATATAAACGATGAAACGGTTCCAAAACGACTTGGTTTTGTCTGGCGAATGACGGCGAGACATCATATGTCCGCTTAAAAGCCGCGCTAAATGCGTCCGCAGATTCGTATCTGTATTTGACTGCTATATCAATTATTTTTTCGTCTGTATTTAAAATATCATTTGCCGCACAGGACAATCTTCTGCGCCTGATATATTCGGAAAGCGCCATGCCGGTTGTCAGACAAAAAAATCTTTGAAAAGTGGATATGGGAGAAAGCGTGATTTTACTTATCTCGCTGTAATTTACGTTGTCATGCAGATTTTCCTCAATATAGCGTATCGCCTGATTAAGCCTATCAATAGCTTCCATTACATCGTCCTCCTTTCTTCAAAATAATTATACCTGACAGAGATACTAAATGCCCGTGATTTTAATAACAAAAATGTCAACACCTATTTTAAAAGTATGAAAATATATAACATATTTCATTTATAAATTATAACAAAAAAATATGAATACTTATACGCAAAAAGACCGTCATTTTACTGACGGTCTTTCCATAATTAAAACATTTGTGTATCGTCGGTGCTTGGAGATATTCCGGCGAGATCATCGGATTGATTATTATCATATTGCGGATTTGAAATATTTTTCAGTTCTTGCTTTTCGGAATATGCTGCCGATTGATTTTGTGGCATTTTATTATTTTTCCCGATTTCATTCATATATTTTGCCGCAAGCCACGCTTCATAATTAACTTTTGTCATAAGCATGATTTCGTTCAAAGATTGCCAATTCATGGCTACCGATACGCGTTGTTCAGGGTTGTTTCCATATTTGGGTACTATTAAACCCTTGGCATCAGTTTGCCCCGGTCCGCTTTCAGCGCATAAAAGGTAATCTACTTTTCCGCCCACGGATAATGCGATGCTGCGAGATAAACTCATACCGTCTTTTCTTTCGTATCCTTTTTGCTTGAGTTTATCCGCTGAAGTTCCGCCTAAACTCTGAAACAGCGGTTTATTGATTTGCTTTTGTTTCTCTTGCATTTCATCATTAAGCTGGTTTTTATTGGCGTTTTTATAGGCTTCGATTTCTTTCATGATTTTTTTGTGTTGCGACATTGTTCCGTGAATATGCCCGTGAAGCACCATATGAGCTAAACCGTAAAATTCCGCCACATCTAAATAAATGCTAACGTAATTTGTTTGGCGGCCGCCTTTCGGTTTATTTACATCGTATGTAGCGAATTCAAAATGAACTTTGCCGATCTCGAATGCGTCACTTCTCGATTCAACAAAGCAATTCCTTGCGTCCTGCCGTATAATTTGTGATTTATTTCTTTCTTCGTAATTCTGATCCATAATTTTGTTCCTCCGAATTAATATTTAATAATTTTTATAAAATTGTTTATATATATTCTTCATATATATCGCATTCGTCGCATTTCGTGCCTGAATATATGGGACATCTTCTGCCGCAGAACCATTTGCACGTTTTTTGTTTTTCATGCTTAATAGTTCCGTATTTTTCGCATTCTTTCAAGAATTTTTCCTGATTTTCAGCGAAAACATTTTTGTCGTCGTTTGTTTCACTTGAAACTTTTAACGGACATAATCGGTTTCGAGAATTGCCCATAAGCGTTTTTACATCATCCGACGCCGAACAATAATGAACATACCTATCTTCGTGCAGAACTTTACCACGTACAGCAAATCTACAATCCGCACACGATTCCGGCATTTCAATTTCAAGAATTGCCTTCATTTAATTTTGCCTCCTTGCATTTATATATCCATTCTTCTGAATATTTGAACTTATGGCAACAATATGTTTCCCAGCTCCAATCACAATCTTCATCGTTGCATACGACGCATGGAAACAATTCCGCACCACAATGAGCGCATAAACTTACACGGTATACCGGAATATTATACGTTGTGTTCATGCAATTCTCGCAAAATTCATCACAATATTCAAATCCGTCAAATCCGCCGTCTTCTTTGGTTCCTTCGACTATATAAGTAATTTCACCGTTGATATTTAAAATATAATCGCTTGTGATTTTATAAATATCGCCGATTTCAGAAACCGGCAGAATTTCCTCGTCGGATTTAATTATGGTATTGTTTGCCGAGTTGTATATTGTAGCCGGTTTATAATGTTTCTGCGCTTTTTCGCTCGCTTCTATAAATTCCTGCAATGTTTTTACGCTGGAAAATTCTTTTTGTATATCAATCCAGTCAGCGTCGCATTCCCCGCTCATTTGAAACATTGTGAATTCTGTTTTATCCCCGTTGAATTCAGGGGTAACAAATGTTTTGCCTGTTGTCTGATCTTTATAAATAATAGTTCTTCGTGTCATAAATACTCCCTTTCTATATTTATTTTTATAAAAAATTTTTATTCTTTGTCATATAATCGACGACTGTACCCATGCTGCAACCGTCAAGTGTATACGTTATATGATTAATTTCGCCGTATGTATGCGAATTATCAACGTAAGTATCGTTTTCCGGCAATATTAAGCAGAATTTATACTCTGTAATATAATCTTTTTTCCTTGACTCGTAATCGCTCCTATAATCCGTTTTATATTCCTGATATTCCGTTACGATCAGGACCGCGCCATTGGCAAATTCGTACCGATAAAAATTCAAATCAAGTTCAGGAATAGATTTCCATATACCGAGTTTTGTTATTCCGTCAGCCGCAGTCCAATTTATATAATCTTTGGCGAACGCCTCGCGTTCGGTTTTATTTTTTAAGTTAATCATAATTTTTCCTTTCTTCCGGGATTATCCGCCCGGATTTTCTTATTTTGAATATATTTTTGCTATCCTGATAATCGTATTGCCTGAAAATAATTGATTGATTAGTTGCGGATAATACGCGGAATCTTCCGAATAATATTCTTTTAACCAATTTTCAAGTTCTTTTTTATTGTTGATTTTATCACAATATATTTGAGCGTTTGTTTCGTTTTCCGCAAGAGGATTGGGCTGTAAATTTATTTTTATCTCTTTTTGCCCATGTCCTTTTGAAATTATATATAACGGAAATTTTAAATTATTCATGATGTTTCCTCTTTCTGCCGGATATATACGGCTTATTATTTAATTTATTATTTTTTACCTTGAATTTCGTAAACGTGCATAACTGTGAAAAATTCCGCGTTTACTTTTTGTATTAAGCAACTTCCTTCGTATATGTTAGAGAACAAAGACATTAAATCGCTTTTTACTTTTTCTATCCATGTTTTGCGCCGTTCTTCTGTTTCGCGTTTGTCTTTTGCCCATTCTTCTTTTGTTTCGTAGCAATCTTCCCAATTATTTGAATTTGTAAAAGAACTTAAAATATATTCGTTTTGCATAACATGGTTAGCCCGTAAATTTATCGTATTTATATAATAAGTTTTGCCATTTCCCGTGCCGTTATCTACAAAACCTCCATGTGCGATTATTTGCATTGCAAACACATTGCTTTCAAATTTTTTGCTATTATTAGTTATCATAATATTTTTACCTTTCGTATAATGACGTTACAGGCAGAACTAATCCTGCCTGATAACATTTATTTTTGTTTATTTTTTGTTTTAGACAACCGCAGCGCTCGGAATCATATAAGAAGCAATTTCTTCGGAATATACGGGAGCAACAATATATACCGTATTCTGGGTTTCAATTATTATGCGATTTTCCGATATTTCAAGGATTCGTGCAACCCTTGAGGTGTGAAGTGTTTCGGCGTTGGAATTTATCATCGCTCTTTGTCCCGCGATTAAAAGAAATATTATTTCTCCCTGTAAAAAAGTGATTTTTTTATTCATAATTTTTGTCTCCTTAAAATTTTTAATATATTATTTTATTCCGGCTTCGGTATGCTGTAAATTTGTTTTACCAATGGTATCTGATGATTCCGTTGATATAATATTGTTTTCCGGGTTCCGCGTTTCGCATAAATTCATCGAATGGTATTGGATTAGGCTCGAATTCATCCGAATAAACATAATCCTCTAACTTTTCGCAAAAACTGGTTTCTATTTGACCGACAATCTGCGAGCAATCAACACCGCCAGCGAATTTTTCAAGGGTTATATCCGCCGCTCTTTGAACTGCTTTTTTAAATTTTTTGAACACGCCTTTAAAATATTTTTCTTTTCCGCCCGGCAGAATTACAAAAGAATCATCGCTATTGAAATGAACGATTTCATTTCCATCAATCCATTCGCGGAAAATTTGTATTTCTTTCTGGCGGTCGATATTGCTTCCGGTTACACTGGCAGCGATAGAACCGATAAACCGATCATCAATAAAATCGTTTTCCGTAACAAACTCGTTTTCTTCTAACGGTTCGGTTGTAATCTGGTAGATCGTTTTGTATGACATAAATAATTTCCTCCTGTCAAATAATATTTTATTTTTTACGTTTTGCCCGGAAAGAGCCGATAATATCATTATCAAACTCTTTCCGGGCATATTCGTATTTTATTTTGCTTTTACGATATTCAACATATCGCCGAGCGCTCCCAGCAAATTATCGGAATATATTTTCCAGTTATCAATAAAACTCTCAAAATGATCTGCGTCTAACAACATTGCAGATTCAAGCTCGAAAATTTCATGTTCAAACTTTTCCATGTAATCATACGGAAGCCGTAAAAACCCTTCTTTGACAACCACGATAGCGCAGCCTGAAAAATCACCGTCTGATAAAGGATAATACCAAAGTAATTCGTTTCCGAATTCTTCGAAATACCGATTGCGTACAGGCACTAAGGCACTATCGCTTTCGCCGTTTTCTTTTAATTCTTCTAAAAGTTCGTCTTTTGAAAACAACTTTGAAACGTCGATTTTAATACCGGTTATTTTCATAATACCGTCTTCCTTATGCTGTTTTCAGCATATCTTCAAACTCATCTTCAGTAAGCGTTTTTACGCCGAGGTTCTGTGCTTTGGTGAGTTTGCTGCCGGCTTTTTCGCCTACGATAAGATAATCCGTATTTTTTGTCACCGAATCGGAAGGCTTCGCTCCCAAAGAGAGCAGCTTCATTTGGATACCGTCGCGGGTATAGTTTATAAGTTTGCCGGTGGCTACCACCGATTTCCCGTTAAACGGGTTGTTTAAATTATTATTCATTTGTTTTGTCTCCTCTATTTTTTTAAAATTAATGTGTTTTAGTAACGGACGCCAAAGTTTTTCTTCGGTTTCGTCCGCATACCATGCGAATATATTATCGTTCATTGTCTGCCCGAAATCTTTTAATTGCGTGAAATCGAATCCGATTTGGATTGCTTGTTCAAACGCATCCCAATCGCCGTTGAAATAATCGCTCAAGATACGACCTGCACTGCGTCCGACCATTGGGATCCCCAATCCGGCGATAAATTGATTCAACAAACAATGTTTGCTTTTTTCAACAGCTATTTGAAGCCGGTCGAATGATTTTTCGCCGAATCCGGGCGTGGTTATGAAGTCATCGCGGTGCTGTTCCAGTTCGTATAAATCACCGAAATTTTTAACCCAGCCGCTACTTATTAATTTTGTAAGCGTTTTTTCGTTGAGTCCGGGAATATCCATGCGTGTTTTATCGCAAAAATGTACAAATTTACGAATCAGCTTGGCAGGGCATGACGGCTCCTCGCAAAAAAGAAGGCGCGTGCCTTTTTCAGACTGCTTGATTACTAAACTTGAATCGCAGCAAGGACATTTGTCCGGATATTTCAAAGTGCCGCTTTTGGTGATGTTTTCAGCCAGTTGAGGGATAATCATATTGGCTTTGTAAATTTTCACTTTATCACCGATTCCCAAATTGAAACTGTCCAAGATATCAAGGTTATGCAAAAATGCCCGGTTTACCGTAGTGCCGTCAATTTCAACATCCGCGAATTTGCCGGTAATACTGACCATACCCGTCCGGGTTGTCGCAAGTTCTAATCCGAGGAATGTCGTTTCATACAAAGCGTCTTCCCACTTGTACGCGATAAGCCGGTATTCGTGATGCCCGGTCGCTCCGAGTGATTTCCCATAAGCGACATCGTTATATTCAACGATACAACCATCGACGGGATAACCGTATTGTTTGGGGTTAAAAGTATTTATTCTTTCTTCGATATGATTTTTATCAATGAAAGACGGTAAAAGCACATATGGGACTACATCGAACCCATAAGATGTTAGAGTTTCATATTGTGCGACTTTGGTTTTTAAATCGTCGTTTTCGCTTACCATATCAAAAGCAAAAAATTCAAGATATTGATTCTTGCTTTTATTTGCGTCTAACCTTCGGACAGCGCCGCCGGCAAGATTGCGGGGATGAGCATACGGCTCATCTTCGGTTTCCTGATTGACTTTGTCGAAATTTTCCCAACTTATTACGCCTTCGCCGCGGACCTCAAACGGTTCGAGGCAAGGTATTTCAAGCGGAACATTCATAAAGACTTTTACGGTGTGCGTAACATCTTCTCCGACACGTCCTTCGGCTCCGCGGGTGATGGCTTGAATTAATTTTCCGCCTCCATAACGCAATACGAGCGTAAGCCCATCCAGTTTCCACGAAACGATTGCACCAATTCCGCCGATGAACTTTATAATATCAGCTATTGACTTGGTTTTTTCAGCAGAAAGCATGGGTTTGGTATGTTGTACTTGTACGAGTGATTCGAGGATTTCGCCGGGTACTTTTTGCGTAGGCGAACCGGACAAAATAACGCCCGATTCTTTTTCAAGCGTCAGCAGCTCGTTATAATATTTGTCGTATTCCATATCCGACATGATTGGGGAATCGAACTTATAATATGCCGTATCCGCTTCGCTGATGATGGATATGAGTTCTTTCATTTTCTGTAACATAATATACAGACTCCTTTCGATTTTTAATAAATTTCGTGATATTCTTTTGATGCGTAGATTTCATTTGTACGTGTTTCCAATTTGTCTTCGTCGTCAGGCGATTCATGACCATTGCTGTCCAAATCCAATATTTCTATATCGTGATTTTGCGACGGTAATGTTGAATAAACGCCGGACACCATGCCTTGCTTAACGATGATAATTGTTTTGACATCCAATTTGGTTTCTCCTTTCTTTTTGATTTTTGTTTGTATAAAAAACGGAACGCTTGAAATACCGTTTAAGGTATAGCGTTCCGGAAAATGGGTTTTAGAGCTTCCCGACCGAACATAGTTCAGTGTAGAAGCAATCTATATAAAAGCGATAAAAGATAAAATATCCTCTACGCGCTGTTAGCTTATGCCTATACTGAACGAAGTTCAATATAATAGCCGGAAAATAAAAAAAGCGCCCAAAAGGCATAATTTGCCTCTGGACGCTGTGTAAACTCTGATAACTATGATTGTTTAAAACAACCGCTGATACTTAATATAAACATTATACATCATTTATATTAAAATTGCAATCGAAAATTGAAATTAATTTTTATTTTTATAAGATTAATTGTGTTTTACGCGGTCATGTTCTTCGGCGCGTTTCGCGTTATTGAATCTTTCAACCGTACCAACCAGATACCCCGTGATACGACGGATGCGTTCAAAAGGAGCTTCGTCTGAAGCCGTTCGTCCGCATTTCGGGCATTCATCTTTAATGATGCCGGTATATCCGCATACCGGATCGCGGTCAAGCGGATGATTAACAGCGCCGTAACCCACACCGCATTCAGCCATATACTTGATTATATCCTCAAACGCTTCAAGATTATCTGACAAATTGCCGTCAACTTCGACATAAGAAATGTGACCGGCGTTGGTTAATTCATGATACGGTGCTTCCAGACTGATTTTCTCATAAATTGTTGTTTTAAACCCGACAGGAATATGAAAACTGTTGGTGTAATATTCTTTATCGGTAACGTCTTTGATGATACCGAAACGTTCTGTGTCCAATCTTGTGAAACGACCGGATAACCCTTCAGCCGGAGTAGCGAGCAATGTAAAGTTCAAACCCTTTTCAGCCGTTTTTTCATCGCAAAATTTCCGCATATACTTGATAATGTCAAGTCCGGTTTTCTGCGCTTCATCACTTTCGCCGTGATGTTTGCCCAAAAGCCGCGTAAGCGTTTCGGCTAAACCGATGAACCCGATACTGAGCGTTCCGTGTTTTATAACTTCGCCGACCGTATCGTCCGAATTCAATTTATCCGAATCCAGCCATACACCCTGTCCCATGAGGAACGGAAAGTTATATACTTTTTTTGATGCTTGTATAGCGAACCGCTCAAGAAGCTGTTCCGCTGCAAGATCAAGCATATTATCGAGCCTGTTATAGAATTCGTCCATATCCCGCGACATGATAGCCAATCGCGGTAAATTAATAGTTGTGAAGCTGAGATTGCCGCGGCTGTATGAAATCTCTTGTTCCGGGTCATATACATTCCCGATTATGCGGGTCCGGCAGCCCATATAGGCTATTTCGGTTTCAGGAATACCCGGTTTATAATATTTCGAATTAAAAGGAGCATCCTGAAACGCGAAATTCGGAAACATACGTTTTGCTGAACATTCAAGCGCCAGTTTGAACAAATCATAATTTGGATCGCTGTCGTTCATATTGATTCCTTTTTTCAAACGGAATACTTGAATAGGAAAGATAGGCGTTTCGCTTTTACCTAACCCTTCGATAGTGGCTTTAAGCACATTGCGGATAACCATGCGTCCTTCCGCTGAAGTATCGTTGCCATAATTCAGACTGCTGAACGGAACCTGTGCGCCTGCGCGGGAATGCATAGTGTTCAGGTTATGAATCAGGCTTTCCATCGCCTGATGCGTAGCTTTTTCGGTTTCATGTAGCGCACGTTTTCTGGCTCTTTCTGTTATTTTCCGCGCCTCACCTCTTGAGATACAGGAATATATCATTAAGGTTTCGGCAACGAGAGAATCATATTTATCGCCGTTATCCAATGTCGGTTTCATTCCGCAAGCAGTTTCTACATCATTAAGAATTTGTGATATAATATCCTCTATATCAGAAACCCCGAAAATATCCGCTACAACATCAATTAATCTCGCCTTATATAATTTAGCAAATGTCTTGGCAACGCCCGGTGACATATCCCTGTCGAAATTCGGAACACTCTGTCCGCCGTGCATATCGTTTTGATTTGCCTGCATAGCAATAGCCGCTAATGCGCCGTAACTTGCGATGCTGTTCGGTTCACGCAGGAAGCCGTGACCCGTGCTGAACCCGTCCTTGAAAAGCCGCGTCAGGTCAATCTGGCAGCAAGTCATGGTGAGGTTATAGAAATCAAGGTCATGGATGTGAATATCGCCGCTCTCATGCGCTTCGCGTATTTTATCAAGCAGCATATAAGTGCGGTAATACGCCTTTGCGCTCTCCGATCCGAATTTTAGCATGGTACCCATCGCCGTATTTCCGTCGATATTGGCGTTTTCGCGTTTGATGTCGTTATCTTTGGCATCGCTTCGGGCAATCTGGTCGAGAGTTTTCTCATCAAACGCGAATTCTTATCGCGTTGACGTTCCCGTTCGGCGCGGTAAAGAATATATGCTTTGGCGGTTTCGTTATAACCCATTTGCATAAGTGCTTTTTCCGCTTCATTTTGTATATCTTCGATATATATGGGATCATTGTATTGAGCGTCAAGATTTATGGAACAACCGAACCGTCTCTTTTGATAATTTCGTTCATTTTATGAACCTCCTCTTGTTTTTTATTTTTGTTTTTGTGAGTACGGGTATTTGCCGCAGTTCCGGAAATAAAAAAAAGTACCCAAAGGCATACAATGCCTATGGATACTATGTAAACTCTGAAACTTTATTTGCGGACCGTAAATACTGATACTATATTTATATTATAACATTTTACATAATTATTTGCAACAAAAAAATGCGAATTATATAAAATTATATTGAAAATAAATATTATTACGGCGGGCGTGAAAATAGCCCGCTTTTTAGTGGTGATGTTATAGATTTTTTATTGGCGTTATATAAATTTCATCTTCTTTTACTTCTCTTGTATTCCCCTTGACAGAAATTTTATGCTTGGTTACTTTTAAATCAATTTGCACTTTTGCTGCTTTTGTTATTTTTGATATGTTATTATTAATTCCTTTGTCATTTTTATCTGTTACTGAAAATTCATTTTTATTATAGTCTATAATTAGATTATAATTTTCGGTATTATAACCTATTATTACAGGATAGGATGTATATTTACCGGATCTATATCTTGGTTCAAGTAAATTTATTTCAAATGTTTTTATGGTTTGGATTGGCAAATCCTTCGTGGGGAAATGTATTATTATATAATCTTCTACAAATTCGATATTTTGTATTTCAATAGAAATATGATTTATTTTTATTGAAATCATAAA